>ERZ808046.508-NODE-508-length-32198-cov-7.789390_pt1 | contig 32198 bp, 27 predicted proteins | sample MGYA00380196_ERZ808046 | MGnify/ENA primary metagenome ERZ808046 (study PRJEB31490, sample SAMN06133421) | mouse gut metagenome | isolation source: Z6_2 | host: mice | place: China: Chengdu | collected 2015-05 ...
CACCCTTCCCACTGCCGGGCGGGTCAGGGACTTTCACCCTTTAGAACGTGCGCCCGCCGGGCGCACTAACAACGGATGTCAGGCTCCGCCAGTCATCCTTATGTTAGTAAAAGAGTCTGCCCTTTTCGGCAGACTCTGAAAATTTACTGTGACAAAACCTTGCTGATCTTAAACTGATATTCCGAAATCTCTTTATGCATATTCAGTGCTTCCTCAATATCAAAGTCCTTAAACTCCCCATTCCTGTATCCGATCACTCTGTTGCTCTTACCCTCGCAGAGTATATCGGCAGCATAGGAACCCATCATAGACGCATAAAAACGATCCTTACAGGTGGGGCTGCCGCCTCGCTGCATATAACCTAAAATCGTTGCTCTGGTCTCAATTCCGGTAGCGGCCTCAATTCTTCTTGCCATGGAAGTGGAGTGACCGATTCCTTCCGCATTGACAATAATGTGATGCGTCTTGCCTCTCTTACGGTTAGTGATAATATTGTTGATAATATTCTGCTCATTAAAGTCGTATTTCTCGGGAATCAGGATATCCTCGGCTCCGTTTGCCACACCGCACCACAAGGCAATATATCCCGCATTCCTGCCCATAACCTCGATGATATTGCAGCGCTCATGAGAGGAAGAAGTATCTCTTACCTTGTCAATGGCCTGCATCGCCGTGTTGATTGCCGTATCAAAACCGATGGTATATTCCGTACAGGCAATATCAAGATCGATGGTTCCCGGAATACCGATGGTGTTGATTCCATGCCTTGCCAGCGCCTGGGCCCCTCTGTAGGAACCGTCACCGCCGATTACGATAATACCGTCGATGCCATGTTTTCTGCAGATTTCTGCAGCCCGCGCCTGCACTTCCTCTTCTTTGAATTCCATGCATCTTGCCGTTCCCAGAATCGTGCCGCCCCGCTGAATAATGTCGGACACGTCCTTCTTTTCCATATCTACAATTTCTTCGTTTAAAAGTCCCTGATAACCCTTTTTAATACCTTTTACATTTACGCCATTTCCAATCGACTTACGCACGATGGCACGGATCGCAGCATTCATGCCCGGTGCATCTCCGCCGCTGGTCAATACTCCAATGGTTTTAATCTCTTTCGCCATAAGTAGATACCATCCTTTCCTCGCCCTCTATTTTAACTCTATCCGGTATCATTTTCAATCCTTTTTCACGTCCCAGACAATTTTAATGTTGTCCTTGCCATACCACTGTCCCAGCTTCTGAGCAAGCTCCTCATCCGCACATACATTCCGGTTGGGCGGCAGCTTTTTCATGGCTTTTAAGGCTTCTATATAAATAACGACGCTGTCATTTCCATCGGAATCCGCAAGCAAAGAAAGCAGCTCTTCCTCCTCCTGCTGATAATCTTCCTTATTCTTAAACTTAATCCACAGCTTCCTTGGAATCTCATCAAAGGCGGTGATCCTCTCGCAGATCAGCTTTCCGTCCTTGTCTTCCTCCAGAGATACCCTGCCCCTTACAAAAACCTTGTTTTCCTCCACCAGCTTCGCGCTGTTCTTCTCGTAATCCCTGGGAAAGACCACCACTTCCACAGTGCCCAGCAGATCCTCCACCTGCAAAAATGCCATCACCTTGTCATTCTTAGTGTACTTAATCCGCTTATCGGCAATCATACCGCCAATCACCGCCGTGGCGTTATCTTTCACCACCGGCTCATCTGCTCCATCCTCCAGCATAAAATCCGCCGTGGTGTTGGTAATCCCCTTTTTCCAAAGATCCTCCCATTCCTCCAGAGGATGTCCGCTGATATAAATGCCAAGCACCTCTTTTTCAAAGGAAAGCATCATTTCCTTGGAATACTCGCCTACATCCGGAAGTTTTACATCAAATTCCTCCTTCTGCTCCTCAGCCACAATGTCAAAAAGGCTCATCTGCCCTGCCATATTGTTCTTTTTGTCATGGACAATGCTGTCCATAATCTGCACATAGGCGCTCATAAACTGCTTCCGGGTACCTGGAAGGGAATCAAAGGCTCCTGCCTTGATAAAGTTCTCAATGGTCTTTTTGTTAATTTCCTTATCTGCCAGTCTGGTAATAAAGTCCTTTAAGTTGGTGTAAGGCCCTCTTGCGTTTCTTTCCTCCACCACAACGTCAATCACCGGACGCCCAATACTCTTGATGGCGGTCAGGGCATAACGGATGGAATTGCCCTGCACGGAAAAGCCTCTTTCCCCTTCGTTGATATCCGGAGGCAGAATGGCGATGCCCATACTTCGGCAGGTCATGATATACTCCGCCACCTTCCGGGGATTGTCGATCACCGATGTCATGAGAGCCGCCATAAACTCCACCGGATAATAATATTTCAGGTAGGCGGTCTGGTAGGCCACCACTGCGTAGCAGGCAGAATGAGATTTGTTAAAGGCATACTTGGCAAAGTCCATCATATCATCAAAAATCCGGGAGGCTGTCTCCTCTGAAATACCGTTTGCCACACACCCCGGCACTCCCTCCTCCTCGTTTCCGTAAATAAAATTTACCCTCTCCTTCGCCATCACAGACTGCTTTTTCTTACTCATTGCACGGCGCACCAGATCGCTCCGTCCCAGGCTGTAACCTCCTAAGTCACGCACAATCTGCATTACCTGCTCTTGATAAACGATACAGCCGTAGGTAGCGGAAAGAATCGGTTCAAGCTGCGGGCAGAGGTAGGTGATCTCTCCCTGAGAATTTTTCTCCTTGATGTATTTGGGTATAAAATCCATGGGGCCTGGACGGTAAAGAGCAATTCCGGCAATAATATCTTCCAGATTCTCCGGTTTTAACTCTTTCATAAAGCTCTTCATACCCCCGCTTTCAAGCTGGAACACGCCGTCTGTCCTGCCGGAGCCAAGGGAAGCAAGCACCTTTTTATCATCAAAATCCAGATGGTCAATATCTATATGTATTCCTTTATCCTTTTCGATCAAATCCACCGCGTCCCGCAGCACGGTCAGTGTTCGAAGTCCAAGGAAATCCATCTTGAGAAGCCCCAATTCCTCGATAGTAGTCATGGTAAACTGGGTGGTAACGGAACCATCCGCCCCTCTCGATAAAGGAACCAATTCTTCCGCAGGCTGTGAACAGATCACCACTCCGGCAGCATGCATGGAGGTATGCCTGGGAAGCCCCTCCAGCCGTTTGCTCATATCGATCAGCTCTTTCACCTGATCATCCGTCTCATACATTTTGCGAAGCTCCGGATTTATCTGCAGCGCCTGGTCAATGGTAATATTCAACGCATTGGGTATTTTGGGGATCATTTTTGCAAGAGAGTCCACATAGGCATAGGGTAAATCCATGACTCTTCCCACATCCCGAATCACACCCTTGGCCGCAAGGGTACCAAAGGTGACAATCTGCACCACCTTGTCAGAACCATACTTCCGGCTCACATAGTCGATGACTTCCTGCCGTCTTTCGAAGCAGAAATCAATGTCAATATCCGGCATGGAAATACGTTCCGGATTAAGGAATCGCTCAAACAGCAGATTATATTTAATAGGATCGATGTTGGTAATCTTAAGAGCATAGGAGACGATACTTCCTGCCGCCGATCCCCGCCCGGGTCCAACCATGATCCCGTTCGATCTGGCATAATTGATGAAATCCCACACAATCAGAAAATAATCCACATACCCCATGGTCCTGATCACGCCCAGCTCGTAGTCCAGACGTTCCTTCAGAGTCTGTCCCGTATCTCCTGCGGGCGCATTTTCGTCGAATATAAAATCATCCGGGGAATCGCCCTCCTTCTGTTTTTTTCCATAACGCTCCTTCAGGCCGTCATAGCAAAGCTTATTCAGATAACTCCAGGAATCATACCCATCCGGCACCTCAAAGTGAGGGAGTTTAACCACGCCGAACTCAATCTCCACATTACAGCGGTCTGCAATCCTCTGGGTGTTCTCCACAGCCTCCCATGCATAGGGAAAGAGCCCCTTCATTTCCTCTTCGCTTTTTACAAAATACTGCCCGCCCTCATAGCGCATCCTGTCCTCATCCGCCAGCTTCTTTCCGGTCTGGATGCAAAGAAGGATATCGTGGGGTTTCACATCATCGGCATAGGTATAGTGGACGTCATTGGTCACCACCAGCGGGATGCCAAGCTCTCTGCTCATCTGCATCAGGGTGGTGTTCACCATCCGCTGTTCCGGAAGACCGTGATCCTGCATCTCCAGGAAAAAGTTTCCCTCCCCGAAACAGTCTCTGTATTTAAGCGCAGACTTTTTGGCCTCCTCCACAAGGCCTTTTTGGATATACCGCTGCACCTCACCGGCAAGGCAGGCGGACAGGGCAATAATGCCCTCATGGAATTCGTTCAGTATCTCCATGTCCACCCTGGGCTTATAGTAATACCCTTCCGTAAAACCCCGGCTCACAATCCGCATCAGATTGTCATATCCCTTATTGTTTTCCGCCAGAAGCACCAGATGGTAGTATCTGTCCTCGCCTCCCGTCAGTTCCTTGTCAAAGCGGGAGTTGGGAGCCACATAAATCTCACACCCCAGAATCGGCTTGATTCCCTCCGCCTTACAGGCCTTGTAAAAGTCAATGACGCCGTACATCACGCCGTGATCCGTGATGGCGGCGCTGTCCATGCCAAGCTCTTTTACTCTTTTAACATATTCGGTAATTTTATTGGAACCGTCCAGCAGACTGTACTCCGTGTGGACATGTAAGTGCGTAAATGCCATGTGATGCCTCCTGATGTGGTAAAAATGCTTCCGTTTCCATCATAGCAAAAAAGAAATGCCTTTACCAGCAATTTTTGTCGGTGAGGCATTTCGCTCTTTTTTACTTCACATTTTCCTATCTCTCCACCCGCACAGGATTATTCAGAAAATCCGCATAGGACATTCGAATCCCGTCCTCTAACTCCGTCTTGTATGTCCAGCCCATAGCGGCGGCTTTGGATACATCCAGAAGCTTTCTGGGTGTCCCGTTAGGTTTGTCCGCATCCCATCTGATCTCGCCCTTATAGCCTACCACCCTGGCCACCAGCTCTGCCAGCTCTTTGATGGTCAGCTCTTTTCCTGTGCCCGCATTTACAGTCTCATTTCCACTGTAGTTATTCATAAGGAATACACACAGATCCGCCAGATCGTCCACATACAAAAATTCTCTGAGCGGGGAGCCGTCTCCCCAGCAGACTACTTCCTTAAGCCCCTCCTGCTTTGCCTCATGGAAGCGGCGGATCATAGCCGGAAGCACATGGCTGTGGTCGGGGTGATAATTATCATTGGGTCCATAAAGATTGGTGGGCATCACAGAAATATAATCCGTTCCATATTGGCGGTTTAAAAATTCACAGTACTTAAGGCCGGAGATTTTTGCCAGCGCATAGGCTTCGTTGGTCTTCTCCAGTTCTGAGGTCAGCAGCACGCTCTCCTTCATGGGCTGGGGCGCCATGCGCGGGTAAATGCAGGAGGAACCCAAAAATTCCAGCTTTTTGCAGCCATTTCTCCAGGCCGAATGAATCACATTCATCTCCAGTATCATGTTGTCATACATGAAATCAGCAAGGGCACTCTGGTTGGCATTGATACCGCCCACCTTCGCCGCCGCCAGAAAAACATACTCGGGCTTTTCCTCCGCAAAAAAAGCCTCCACAGCCTCCTGACGGCAGAGGTCCAGTTCCCTGTGGGTGCGGGTAATGATATTGGTATAGCCCTGCCGCTCAAGCTCTCTTATAATAGCAGAACCAACCATCCCTCTGTGGCCTGCCACATAAATTTTTGCGTTTTTTTCCATCATAGCGCTCTCCATTTCTCTGTGTTAATTTCATAAAAGAATTTTACAAAAACGGCTCCTCCTTTTTAACTGCATATTTTCTATATTATTAGCACAATATTGGCTTTTTATGATTCATAAGGGACAGGGAACAGGAGACGGCAAATTTTCCTGCCGTCTCCTAAGAATTTTTCCACAACCGCCTGTATTCCCTGGGCGCCATGCCCTCCGTTTTTTTGAATATCCTGGCAAAATAATTGGCGTCGCTCATGCCGGCAGCGGCCCCTACTTCCTCTATGGTCATATCCGTAAAACGAAGCAAGCTCTTCGCCCTGGTGATACGCATGGAGAGAATATAGGCCGTGATCGTCACGCCGTAAGCTTCTTTAAATATTTTAGTCAGATAATACTTGTCAACATAAAAATTACGTGCAAGCTCCTCCAGTACGATCTTCTCTCTGAAATGTTCATCCAGGTATTCCCTGACTCTGCTCAGTTCCATCCTTTTTTTGGAAATGACCTTGTTTTCCGGATGCCAGGAATAGGACATAAGCAAAGTAAGAAGACGGCTCAGCTCCTGATTAATACGCATATCCCGCACATAGTCCCCGGAATCCGCAATTGTATAAAGCCCTGCCAGCAACTCCGTTATTTCACATACACTTTCCGGATGAAATACCGGCTGGCCGCCGCGCTCCTGATATTTATGATAGACAGCCGGAAGCTCCGGCCCATAAAAGTGACACCACTGCAGTGTCCAAAGTTCCTTCTCCGTTCTGTGGAAATAGGGTTTATGGCAGTCAATAAAAACAATATCCCCCGCAACAAGCTCGTATTTCTTCTTATTATAATAGAACTCCCCGGAGCCCTCCAAAACAACAAAGCACAGATAAGAGACCAGATTTTCACGGGAACTGGTGTGGGGCCTGACCGCCTTAAGGCTTCCAATCTCCTGCAAATGCAAAAGAGATGTCCGCGCGAAATCCGAGGGTGTGTAAATAATCCGTGAGGATTGGACGGATGATATATTGGTAAATAAAGCTTCGTTTTCCATTCGGCTTCCTCCCTCTGCCTCCTCATCCTAAACCTGACAACTTATTATAAAAAGGTGAAGCTCAAACAGCTTTATCCTGTTTAGGGCTTCACCTTATATTATCGGTTTAAAGTTCAAACTCTCTTATAAGTACTTCTTAAGAGTCTCCACCTTATCCAGCTTCTCCCAGGGCAGATCAAGGTCGTTGCGGCCAAAATGTCCGTAAGCTGCCGTCTGCTTATAGATAGGCCGGCGTAAATCCAGCATCTTAATGATGCCTGCCGGACGAAGATCAAAGTTCTCCCTGATGATCTCCACCAGCTTCTCGTCGGAAAGCCTGCCTGTTCCAAAGGTATCTACCATAATGGAGGTAGGCTGTGCCACACCGATGGCATAGGACAGCTGAATCTCACACTTGTCAGCCAGACCGGCGCCTACAATATTCTTGGCAACATAACGCGCCGCATAAGCCGCGCTTCTGTCTACCTTGGTGCAGTCCTTACCGGAAAAAGCGCCGCCGCCGTGACGGGCATATCCGCCGTAGGTATCCACAATGATCTTACGGCCTGTAAGGCCTGCATCGCCGTGAGGTCCGCCGATCACAAAACGTCCTGTAGGATTGATAAAGTATTTGGTGTTCTCATCCAGAAGTTCCCCGGGCAGTATCGGATCAAATACATACTTTTTAATATCCTCGTGAATCTGCTCCTGTGTCACGTCCTCATCATGCTGGGTAGAGAGAACCACTGCCTCCAGACGGATGGGCTTTCCTGCCTCGTCATACTCTACGGAAACCTGGCTCTTCCCATCGGGTCTTAAATAAGGAAGGGTTCCATCCTTGCGCACCTTAGTAAGCTGACGCACCAGCTTATGGGCAAGAGAGATAGAGTAAGGCATATATTCCTCTGTCTCGTTGGTAGCATAGCCAAACATCATTCCCTGATCACCTGCACCGATCGCTTCGATCTCGGCATCGGTCATTTTATTCTCGGCAGCCTCTGACTGCTTGGCCTCCAGCGCTTTGTCAACGCCCATTGCAATATCTGCTGACTGCTCGTCAATTGCTACCAGAACAGCGCAGGTATTTCCGTCAAATCCATACTCTGATTTGGTGTAACCGATCTCTTTCACCGTATCACGCACAATCTTCTGAATATCCACATAAGCTTTCGTGGTGATCTCCCCTGTCACGAGCACAAAGCCTGTACAGGTTGCGGTCTCGCAAGCCACACGGCTCATAGGATCCTTTTCCATACATGCGTCCAGAATCGCATCGGAAATCGCGTCGCAGACCTTGTCGGGATGTCCTTCAGTCACTGATTCTGAAGTAAATAAGTGTTTTTCCATTTCTTCTCCTCCTTGGGTTGAAAATTAAATGATTTACGGTACTGCTCACCGTGCAATCGAGTAGGGGAATGTTTTTCACCACTACTCACCGCGCAGGGCGCACGCTGCGTAAGCAGCAAATTCCTCTGTGCGCCCCTGCGCATAAAAAAATCCGCTTACAAGAAGCGGACCTGACAAACGATACTCAAATCCTCTTATTGTTCGATTCGCCTTACGGCTGCTTATTCGCTCAGGTTGGCACCTTCCATTTCAGGGGTTGCCGTGGCTTCTCAGGTCCTCTGTACCTCCACCACTCTGAATAAGAGATCTGTACAATATTGAATTTTCATATCTGTATATAGCCTACACCATATACAGGGCTTTGTCAATGGGTTTTAGCCATAAAACGTTTTCTTTCTCAGCCTGTTTTTAAGCGAAACTTTTTCAGTTCCCTCTCGGAGCTGATTTTTTCTATCTGAGCGCCCAGGCTCTGGAGTTTAATATGGAAGTCCTCGTAGCCTCTCTCGATAAAACGAATATCATCGATCACCGTGGTACCCTCCGCTGAAAGTCCCGCAATCACAAGCGCTGCTCCTGCCCGAAGATCCGGTGCGCTGATGCTGGCGCCGGTATACCGGCTTACTCCGTCTATAATAGCCGTATTGCCGCCCTCCACCTTGATACTGGCTCCCATTCTGGTGAGCTCATCCACATATTTAAAACGATTCTCAAAAATACTTTCCGTCACAATACTGGTGCCCTTGGAAAGTCCCAAAGCAACCGTAATCTGGGGCTGCATATCCGTTGGGAATCCCGGATAAGGAAGGGTTTTTACATGGGTATGGGTCAGAGGCTTGGCGGCTACCACCCTGACTGCATCGTCAGATTCCTCCACCTCGCAGCCGATTTCCATAAGCTTGGCGCTGATGGACTCCAGATGCTTGGGAATCACATTTTTTACCGTCACATCACCTTTTGTCACTGCTGCCGCAAACATAAATGTTCCGGCTTCGATCTGATCCGGAATAATCGCATATTCCGTACCGTGCAGCCTCGGAACCCCCTTTATCCTGATCACATCGGTTCCGGCTCCCTTGATCACAGCCCCCATGCTGTTCAAAAAATTGGCCACATCCACTACATGAGGCTCTTTTGCCGCATTTTCAATGATGGTCTGCCCCTCAGCCATCACTGCTGCTATCATCACATCAATGGTTGCCCCTACGGAAACCACATCCATATAAATATGGCCTCCTCTAAGCCTCTGGGTGTCTGCAATCACCAGACCATGTTCAATCCTTACATCCGCCCCTAAAGCCCTGAATCCTTTGATATGCTGGTCAATGGGGCGAAGGCCGATATTACAGCCTCCCGGCAGGGTTACCTGCGCTCTTTTGTATTTGCCCAGCAATGCTCCCAGAAAATAATAGGAAGCCCGAATTTTCTTGATACAATCATCCTCAATGACCATATCTCTGATGGTCCTTCCGGATATTTTAACTGTGTGTCTGTCAACTCTCTCCACCAGACCGCCGATATTCTCAATGGCCTGAATCATAACCTGCGTATCCCGGACATCCGGTACATTTTCTATCAATACGGTCTCATCCGTCATGATGGATGCCGCGAGGATTGCAAGAGCCGCATTTTTGGCTCCGCCAATCTCCACTTCCCCTACCAGTGGATTGCCGCCTTTAATTGCATACTGTTCCATAATGTTCCTCTATATATAAAAGTTGAATTCGTCCAATTAATAAATTCCTGCTTTGCTCTTTGCATACTGGTACATTATATCTCATCTTGCATCTGTTTGTAAATATGAAACATCAGTTCAGATATGAGCCCGTCGTTTGGACAGCATCAGTTTAAATAACATCAGTTTAAATAACTGAGGGGATTGACCTGGGATCCGTTTATAAGGATCTCAAAGTGCAGATGGGGTCCTGTACTCACACCGGTATTTCCGCTGAGAGCAATCTTCTGTCCCTGTGTAACTGTCTGCCCCACAGATACCAATACCTTGCTCAAATGACCGTACCTGGTCTGACGGCCATCCGGGTGATTGATATAAACCACATATCCGTAGCCGCTTCCCCAGCCGGCTCTGGCAACCGTTCCGCCGCAGGATGCATTCACGGCAGTTCCTGTAGGGGTTGCCCAGTCAACTCCCTTATGGTAGGTACTTGCCCCCCTGGTGGGCCTGTTTCTGCGTCCAAAACCGGAAGAAAGCCTTCCGCCCGCAATAGGTTTGATATAGGTAGGCGGTATTTTGGTTCCCCTTTCTACTATCTTAGGCACAGCCTCATAGGTCACCTCTTCTTTGATGATGTCCTTGGCTATTTCCTTGTCATTTTCAAACGTTACTACCGCAATCACCTTTCGGTGTCCTGCCGAAGGCTCCTGCAAAGTCTTTCTTTCCGTAGTATACCAATCGTCATTGTCAATATAAATGACTTCCTCCTCGTAGTCCTCCTCATAATACATCTCTTCCTGGCGCACGACTGCCAGCTTGGGCTCCGGAACCGTAATAATCAGCTCTTCCCCGGCTCTTATCATAGAATTCTCGTCCTCAAGGGATGCATTCATCTCTATCAGCCTGTCCATGGGGATATTGGTTTTGATTGCAATCTCCGAGAGAGTGTCTCCCGAAACCACCTCATACACATCACTCTTTTCCTCGTCCTGTGTTACCTCCCGAATGGCCGTGTTTAAATCCGTAATCTCCTCTTCTTTCAGATAAGCCTCCACCACCTCGATGGTATCTCCATATTCCATGGAAATCAGCCCCAGTTCATAATCCTCAAAATCCTTCTCGCCCGCAGGCTCTGCCTCTTCAAAGACCGTGGTAAGATCCGCCTGAAGCCCTGCTTCCATATTAATCACTTCCCGGGTTTCCTCCACTGCCTCTTCCTCTGTCTGAATTTGGGTGGTAAGTACAGGCAGCTCCCGGGAATTATCCAGTTGCAGCTCCACCTGATATCTGCTTTCACTGTCATATTTGTCCAGCGCCGCCTGAAGAAGGGAGACCACATCCTCCCTGCTGGCAAGGTTTACCATAAATTCGTTGATCTTAACCACATAAGATCTGTGCAGGGTTTCTTTCACGCCGGGTGTAAGAATCTCCACCATCCTCTGGGTGATCTGTTCCGGATCGTCCGTTTTCCCCCAAAGAACCTCGCTTCCTGTCACCTCCAGATCGCTTTCCATCAGCATCAGTTCCCCGCTTCCTGAAGCTATCTGGCGCCTTGCTTCCCGCACAAGCATTTCCGCCTCTTCCGGCCGGGAGACCATGCCCACTTCCTGATTGTTCAAAACCACCGCAAATATATTATTACCCATTTTTTCAAAGGGTACAAAAGACGGAAGAAAAAATATACTGGCAAATACTGCCAATAATCTGATCTTCAATGCCCTGACCTTTAATCTCCTGTAGTAGCCGGTAAATAATTTCATATAATAGAGACTCCCATATATCTGTTTTTCCGTCCGTTGCTGTCCGCTTCGCGACCAGTAACATTTTATCAGTTATTATTTTAATTGTAAAGGGTAGGCCATTTTCACAAGTTCTGGTAAAATAGTAAAAGAAAAAGAAGCCTGAGGTATCCTTATGGAAACTATTATTTTTCACATAGATGTAAATTCCGCGTTTTTGAGCTGGAGCGCCCAAAAACGTCTTCAAAATGAAGACAGCATTGACCTGCGGGAAATCCCTTCCATCGTAGGAGGGGATCAGCAGCAGCGCCATGGCGTTGTGCTCGCCAAGTCTGTCCCTGCCAAAAAATACGGCATTGTCACCGGAGAGCCCATTGTAAATGCCCTGCGCAAATGTCCTTCTCTTGTGATTGAGCCCCCGGATCATGCCCTTTATCATGAAAAGAGCAGAGCACTTATGGAATTTCTTTCTGAAATCTGTCCGGAAATCGAACAGCTCAGTGTGGATGAATGCTTTATGGATTTTACTCCCATCCAAAGGCGCTTTTCTTCCCCCGATGCAGCAGCAGATACCATCAAAAACCAGATCCGGGATACTTTTGGATTTACTGTCAATATCGGGATTTCCGACAAAAAAATACTTGCCAAAATGGCTTCCGACTTTAAAAAGCCTGACCTGGTTCACACTCTTTATTCATGGGAAATCCAGGAAAAAATGTGGCCTCTTCCGGTCTCTTCCTTATATATGTGCGGGAAATCCAGCGCCGAGGCTCTTAAAAAACTGGAAATCCAAACAATCGGAGAGCTTGCCAAAACTGATAAAGCTATCCTTGTCTCTCATTTAAAGAGCCACGGCCTTCTTCTCTGGGAGTATGCAAACGGTATTGATGATTCCCCTGTTATTTCCGCTCCGTCAGAAGCCAAGGGTATCGGCAACTCTACCACTCTGCCAAAGGATGTTTCCGACCGGAAGGAAGCCTTCCATTGCCTGCTTTCTCTATCCGACAGCGTGGCCGGACGCCTGCGCAGAGCCGGACAGCTTGCAAAAATGGTAAGCGTTGAGATTAAATACAGCGATTTCAGAACCGCTTCGCATCAAATGCTCCTGCCTGTCTCCACCAATACCTCCCAGGTCATCTATGATGCTTCCTGCCGTCTCTTTGACGAGCTCTGGAACGGATCCCCCATCCGTCTTCTTGGCGTGCGCTCCTCAAAGCTTTCCGATACTTCCGAACCCGTTCAGCTTTCCCTGTTCGACTGGCAGGAAGATCGTCATAGCCTTCAATCCGGCTGCCTCTCCAGCGCCCCTGAAACCTTTTCGTCTGTTTCTGATAACAGCAGCCGGACGCAGGCCATTCCTGCCGGAACTGATAAGGGCAGCCACGCCTCTCCCTCCCGGGAAAAACTGGCTGCCCTTGATAAAACGCTGGACTCCATTCGGCAAAAATACGGGGACTCTGCTGTTGTACGCGGAAGCTTCCTTGAAAATCCCTCCCCTAAAACAGTCCCAAAATCCTTGCAAAAGTAATGGCTATATTAGCTACGGTGATCACCATGGTGACAATCACAAAAAACAGCATCATTTCGTTATTCTTTGCCTGCTTGCCCTGTTCCTCCCTGAGCTGAGTAGTCTGTTTGTCAAGTTCCTCGATCATGGCCGCCTGCACGTTACGGTATACCTTCACATTATCCGTATGCAGGTAATCCTCCAGGTTCTTAAACAGGCCTTCCAGCTTGGACTGAATATCGGACAGATCATTGGTAAGCTGCTCCATACTGTCCGGATTCTCCTTGATCTCGGCAATCTTTGCCAGGCTCTCGTTTAATGTTTTATTAATACCGGCAATAGAAATATCTGTTGTCTCTTTAATTTTGGATACGGTAAGAGCTTCCACTTCCTCCGCTGTCTGGCCCAGCTTTTCGTTTGCCTTATCGGCAAGCTGCTGTACCTCCTGGGCGCTCTCAATATTCTTCAGGTTCAGTTTACGCATTTCCTGGAGGCAGTCATCATACTTTACCATCTGCTCTTTGAACAGGGTAAGCTGCTTCTCCAGATTTTCAAGGGCGGCAGCGTCAGCGGCTGCATTGGCCCGGATGATCTCCTGTGAATTTAATTTCTGTGAAATCTTGTCCATAAAATTATCCATTGTTTTTTATTCCTCCGGATGTGCTTCCTATCTTTTGGCACTGCTCATGCCTTCCCGTACATTATACCACAATCTGTCGATTTTGCACGCTTTTTCTAATCCTTTCGCTTTGTGCATTTTGCATATTTTTTCCATGATCTTTTTCAATGCATTGTAATAATTAACGATAATTTCATATTGTGTTCATAATTTATTCATAATTGCGTGGTATATTATATTTAAATCAAACAAGAGATTACTTATTGTTTTACATCATACAGATAGATAAATTTTTTCATAATAGCCCGGGCACAGAAATGTGTCTGGGCACTCCTCATTTTAGAAGCTTTATACACAAATTTATAAGGGGCGGCTTTCCGGAATCCTCATCTGATAGCTTCGCCCCTTTTTGTTTCCGGTCTTTATTTATTTTTTACCGATGCCGACACCTCGTCATTCAAAAGAAGCATCTTTGCATCCAGTTCAGATACCATTCTCGCACATTCGATCAGTTCATTTTCAATCCCTTCCGGAACCTTTCCTTCAAATTTGTAGTGAATCTTGTGCTCTAAACTGGCCCAGAAATCCATGGCTACCGTACGGATCTGAATTTCCACTTTGGTATCCACGATCCTGTCGGATAAATATACCGGCACTGATACCAGCATATGGTAGCTCTTATAGCCGCTTGGTTTGGGATTTACCAGATAATCCTTGACGGAAATTACCTTGATATCCCCCTGGTTCGTGATCATTTCGGCAATTCGGTAAATATCCGATGTAAAAGAACAGATCACGCGGATTCCCGCGATATCATTTACATACTGGACCATATTATGAATCGTGGATTCATGTCCCTGCCTTCTTAATTTTTTGACGATACTTTCGGAGGTTTTGAGCCGGGATTTGATATGTTCAATGGGGTTATATCTATGTACATGCTGGAATTCATCGTTCAGTATTTCCAGTTTGGTCGAAATCTGCTTAAGTGCGGAACGATAAATCAGAATAACCTCTTCCCAGCTTTCCACCTCGCTGTCCCTTTCTTCTCTTAATTCCATTTACTCACCCGCCTTACCTTTAGATTAACATCAAACGCCCGGCATATCTCCTGTACTGTATCCTTCTCAGAGCAAACGCAGCGCCCGATGCCTTAACAGATAATAATATCATATCACACTTTGGCGAAATAATGTATATTATGCATAATAATTTTATATAAAATCTTTTGAGCATCAAATAATCGGCAAAATCTGGTCGTTGACGCTTGCTTTTTCGTAATCGGCATATTATAGTGATAAGACAACAAACGCCGTCACGCTTCGCGGGCCGGCTTATTGTAATAAAAATACAGACAGGAAGGACACAGATATGACTTATGTTCAGAATGTGGGCAAAAATTTTTAAAAGTAACCGGATGATTAAAGATACCGTAATCTGCAATGACAAACCTGACACCCGCACTCACAAGATATTTGAAGCGCTGGATCATATATGCTATGAATTTGACCTGGAAAAACCAATCTGGCTGGATTCAACCATCGCAGAATTTAAGCGGCATGATAAGGTACGCTTCACTCAGGATAACTTCATAGAGACCATTGATTTTGACTATCTGGAAATTCATGCGATAGAGGAAGATTAACAGGACAGCGGAAGCTGATATAAATACCGGTGATATTGGTTATGATTTTGTGCATAAAGCCAATTGACACAAGAAATAATAAGTAGTAGTATGTTAATACGCTAAACATAGTTTTCAAAACTACATTATATGTTTTATGTGTCAAGGAGGTATCTTATGCAAATTACAATACGTGAACCCGGAAGCGCTATCACTCATTTCATCGGTATGATGATGGCCGTCTTTGCCGCTGCTCCTCTTCTGATAAAGTCCGCACTTTCCTCCGGTGGAAAAACTTTGCTGTCCTTAAGCATTTTCTGTATCAGTATGATATTGCTCTACGGTGCAAGCGCCACCTATCATTCTCTCAATATCAGCGGAAAGGCTCTCCGTGTTTTTCGCAAGCTGGATCACATGATGATCTTTGTGCTGATTGCCGGCTCTTATACACCGGTATGTCTGATCGTTTTGGGCGGTCATCTTGGATACACCCTTTTGGCGGTGGTATGGGCAATCGCCCTTTTCGGCATAACCCTAAAGGCCTGCTGGATCACCTGTCCCAAGTGGTTTTCGTCCGTCATTTATATTGCCATGGGCTGGGTCTGTCTCGCCGTATTCGGCCCCTTGTGGCATGTGCTTCCACACGCCGCTTTTGGCTGGCTCCTTGCCGGAGGTATTATTTATACCATCGGAGGCGTGATCTATGCCCTAAAGCTCCCCGTTTTCAATGGAAAGCATGAATTTTTTGGTTCTCATGAAATCTTTCACCTGTTTGTCATGGGAGGCAGTATCTGCCACTTCATTTTTATGTTTCTTTATGTGGCCTAAAAACAAACGCCGGCACGCTTCGCGGGCCGGCTTATCATTTAACAACGGATGGCGGGCTTTGCCCGCCATCCGTTGTTTATTCTTCATACCCATTAGGGTTGTTGCTCTGCCATCTCCATGAATCCGCACACATTTCCTTAATTCCATACTGTGCTTCCCATCCAAGCTCTCTCTTAGCTTTAGATGCATCCGAATAACAGGTTGCAATATCGCCAGCGCGTCTCGGCTTGATTACATAAGGAATCTTAACGCCTGTAGCTTCTTCAAAATTCTTTACAATATCCAGAACGCTGTAACCCGTGCCAGTTCCCAGGTTGTAGATGCAGAGCCCGGCTTTTTCTTCAATCTTCTTAAGTGCCTTCACATGTCCGACTGCCAGATCGACTACATGGATATAATCCCTTACTCCCGTTCCATCCGGGGTATCATAGTCATTACCAAATACCCCCAGCTCTTTGAGCTTACCAACCGCTACCTGTGTGATATAAGGCATCAGGTTGTTGGGGATACCGTTGGGATTCTCGCCGATCGTACCGCTCTTATGGGCGCCGATCGGGTTAAAGTAACGCAGCAGGATTACATTCCATTCCGGATCCGCCTTCTGCATATCAGATAAAACCTGCTCCAGCATGGATTTGGTCCAGCCATAAGGGTTGGTACACTGCCCCTTCGGGCATTCCTCTGTGATGGGAATGATCGCCGGATCACCGTAAACAGTTGCCGATGAGGAGAAGATAATGTTCTTTACCCCATGCTGTCTCATCACATCCACCAGAGTCAAAGTTCCGGCAATATTATTCTCATAATACTCCCAGGGTTTCTGCACAGATTCTCCCACAGCCTTTAATCCTGCAAAATGAATGCAGGAATCAATTTTTTCTTTTTCAAAGATGGCGTTTAAAGCTTCCCTGTCCAGAATATCCGCTTTGTAAAAGGTAACCGGCTTACCGGTAATCTTTTCCACTCTCTGCAAGCTCTTTTCACTGGAATTGCTCAGGTTGTCAACCACCACTACCTCATAACCTGCATTCTGCAGTTCCACCACTGTATGGCTGCCAATATATCCGGCGCCGCCTGTAACCAATATTGCCATTTTGTTACCTCCTCCAAAATTCATTTACTCCATTATATTTCTGATTTCTCAATCATTCTAACCTTTTCTCCATATGCTGAGCAAGATGGTAATGTTGCCCAAACCTGTCGAAATGTTATGAAAGTCCCGCCCGACAGCCAAGCAGGGCAGGCTCTCCTGCACAGCCCCTCAGATATTGGGCAGACAGGCTACAGCACAATCCCGTTTTCCTTGCAAAGCTCTCTTGCGCTCTCCACAGAATCAATTCCCGTTTTGTTTTTGATCGGTGCAAATTCTTTATTCCGCTCCACCTCAAAAGGCAGGCAGCTCTCCATCTCATGAATCATATCCAGCACTAACTGCTCGAATTTATATCCGTTGGGAGCTTCCGGCTTCACTTTTCTGCCCTCCTGGTCCAGACATGGGATTTTCTTTTCTACGATGTGAAGCGGCAGATTCCTTTCCCTGATCTTCTCAAGAGCCTCTACCCTGAACAGATAATTCAGGATAACTCCAAAATAGTACGCCGGATCACCATTTTCATCTTTGGCATTCATCAGCTCATCCGTAAGCTCATAGTACTCAACGATGGACGGACGCCCATCCTCTAAGCACACGACGCCGATCTTTTCGTCAGGCGCACATTTGCGCACCACCTTTTCTCCCACCTCGCACTGATTTGAGATCACTGCCCCCACAAAACAGGGGTCTGCAATCCTCTGCAGCACATTATCCACCGCAAAGACATTCAGCCACTCCACTCCGTCTGCCATTGCCTTCTGCGCAACACCCCATTTGTGCATGGAAGTATACCAGCCGCCGTTTCCGTTCGGAGAGGTAGACATTTTCCATTTTTCTTCCAGGTACACCTTTCCCTCATAGTCACAGGCCGGCGCCATCTCCTGCATGAAAAAGGTGACTGCCTCCTTCCTGTAGCCAAAATAATCATGTTCCTTCAGGAATTTCACGGTTGCCTCATGATTCTTGTCACTGGTCATCACATAAAGAGGGATAAAAGCGCCTGCTTCTTTTACTACCTCCATCAGATTTTCGATCAGCCTCTGGAAAATATATACATCTTTGGTAAGGCCGATATTATACATTCCCTTAGGGTCATCGGATCCTAATCTGGTTCCCATACCCCCGGCCAGAAGCACGGCGCCTACTTTCCCCTTCCTGATCGCATCCAGGCCAATTTCCCGAAATTCTGCTTCCCGCTCCTTAATCTGCGGAAGCTGCATAACTCCCAGAGGTGTAATGGTTCCTCTGACATTTTCATGTTTTCCGCCCTCAAGAGATGCCAGCGGAGAAAAATCCGCAGACTCGATCTGCTTAAGGAGCAGTTCCTTTTGTTCGCTGCTCAGCTCCTCATAGTACTTCAGTACATGTTCCTGTCCTGCTCCGGCGAGCTTTGCTACTGCCTGTTCATAATTCATTTTATATTCCTCCTTCTGCCTTAGTTGGCTTCGTCTCCTTCCGGAGCCTGATTCTGTTTCCATTCGGGCCTGTCTACCTGCCGCACCGCCCTTGGCATATGTCTCCTGTCTACAAAATAACGGTTTCTTCCTTCCTGCTTCGCCACATACATTACATTATCCGCGCGGTTAAAAAGCGCCTCGAAATCATCCCTGGGAGAAATCCGCGCAGTAATCCCAACGCTGCAGCGAAGCGGCCAGTCCATCCCCGTTATATCTTCCTTCATTCTATCCATCAGTCTGCTGACCCGTTCCTCAATCTCGCTGAGAGTTTCCCCCATCACAAAAACAATAAATTCATCTCCGCCAAACCTGGAAAGAATACTCTCTTTGGAAAAGCACTCTTCCATAAGGGCTGCTGACTCCTTTAAGACCACATCTCCAAATGCATGTCCGTAGGTGTCATTAATTGCCTTAAAGTCATCCAGATCCAGCATGATCATATATGCCTCGCCTTCTGGATTTTCCCTCAGCCATCCGGTAATCTTTTCTGTTGCGGTACCCTTATTGTACAGGCCTGTCAAAAAGTCAATTTCCATCTTCCGGATCATATCCTGTCTTTCCATAACGGAATTATGGATATTATGAATTCTGCCCACAACTGTGGAAACCGCTCCTGACTTGTCCGCAACGCTGGAATAGCATGCCTTATGCCACTGGTATTCTCCGTCGGACCCTTTCCCAAGATATTCAATCTCATCCCGCACAGACGAAACCGCCGCCCGCTCAAGCGCATAGAGCAGTCTGCCAAGGAAATCAGGATGTACCTGCTTCGCCTTTCCGGCATACTCATGATAATGTTCAATCTCCTTCCGCGATCTGTTGTCGGGATAGTTAAAAATAAATATCATCCTGTCTTCCTGAGGATGATATTCAAAAAGCAGTGCGGTAGTTGTTTCCATCAATATATGGCAGCGCTCCTCCGTCAGCTTAAGCTGAGCTTCCAATTCCCTGATACGCTCTTCGTAGCCAATTTTGTCCATTCACATCCCCCTTAAGCTTTCCCTGGTCTTTTACAACGTTTCCCATACTTTTCGTTTCCTGTACTTTTATTATAAAAGGATTCAGAATATTATGCAACCAATACTCTTCAATTTTACATGGATTTCCTTATACGGTGTTAAAAAAGTGTTATGATAACGTTAAACTGTCGTTAAAAAACTATCTGTTTGCTTCTTTTCTGCTTATTTTCCGTGCTAGAATCAGCTTGAAGCCGACGTTCCTTTCCCTGTCGGTAAATCTGAAAAACGGAGGTGTTTGTATCATATGAATATCGGTATTTTACTAATTACCATTGTTGGCGGAGCAGCTGGCATTCTGTCAACCTTATATCTGACCCTGTCCTTACCTGCCATCCTTATATGGAAAATTTACCGCAGGATACATCTGGGAATTCCCCTTACCAAATAGCAAATCCCCTGATCTACAGGGAAAGAGCTTTCCTATGTCAAATAATTATTCCCTGCATATAATAAATCAAAATATACAGGGAATAACTCCCTGATTTACATGCGCCCCAAACACGCAGATGGGAGCTTTTATGGAAATCTATGTGGTCAAACCGGGAGATACTGTGGATTCTATCGCTGAGAGCTACAAAATCCCGGTATCTTCCGTTATCTATAACAATCAGCTTGCCTCCCCTTATCCGCTTGCCGTAGGTCAGGCTCTTCTCCTGTCAACGGGAGAAACCGCCGCCCCTTCCTACCCCGCCTGGGTAGGCGGATACGCTTATCCCTTTATTGAACAGAGCGTACTGGACGAAACACTCCCTTATCTATCTTCCCTCTATGTCTTTTCTTACGGCTTTACCCCAGAAGGAGAACTGGTACCTCCTTCGCTGAACGATGATTTTATGATTCGCTCCGCTCTCGCAGCCGGTGTCCGTCCCGTCCTCACTTTGACGCCCTTCGGCGCAGACGGAAATTTTAACAACTATCTCATCACCTCTGTGGTAAACAATGAGGAGGCCCGGGATAATCTGCTCTCCAATCTCCTCTCCACCCTTCAGGAAAAGGGCTTTCAGGGTGTTGACATTGATTTTGAATATATCCTGCCCCAGGACAGAATTCCTTTTGCGGATTTTGTGGCGGAGACAAGGCGCCTTCTCTCTCCCTATGGTTATCACGTTTCCATAGCCTTAGCGCCTAAAACCTCCGACTCCCAGTCAGGGCTTCTTTATGAGGGAAAGGATTATGGGCTTTTGGGAGAAGCCGCCGACAGTGTTTTGCTTATGACCTATGAGTGGGGGTATACCTACGGCCCGCCCATGGCTGTTGCCCCCATCAACCAGGTACGGAGAGTTGTAGAATACGCCATCACCCGCATTCCTCCGGAGAAGATCGACCTGGGCATCCCCAACTACGGTTACGACTGGACTCTGCCCTATGTAAGCGGAACCTCCAAAGCCACCACCGTCAGCAACGCTGAAGCGGTGCGCATTGCCATAGAATTCGGAGCGGAAATTCGCCTTGATGAGATTGCTATGTCCCCTTTCTTCCAGTATGAAAAGGACGGACAGCTTCATGAGGTATGGTTTGAAGACGTGAGAAGCTATCGGGAGAAATTCTCACTGCTGCCCCAATACGGACTGCGGGGAATGGGATACTGGCAGATCATGCGCTTTTTCCGTCCTAACTGGCTGCTGCTGGAAGACACCTTCCAAATTCAGAAGCCATAAAAGTTTTATCCTTCAGGAAGAATATTCCTGAAATAACGGATAAAGTTACCACCCATAATCTTTTTCAGGCTTTCTTCATCCATCCCACGCTGGAGCAGGGCAGCGCCCACTAAAGGAACCTGGCTGTGATTTAGGAGGCAGTCATTTCTTTTGATATGCTCTGTCCCTTTTAGCGCCGCATCTGCCTGATCGTAGGAATCACACAGATCAAAGCCATATCCCACATGTTCTGTTCCCAGCTTTGCCGTCTCATACTCTATATGGCGGCAAAGCATTTCCAGATGGTTTCCCAGAAGAGAGCCCGCAATGCACTGACATCCGTTCATGCCCATCACCCCACCCTGGACGGCCAGACGCTGCATCTGCTCATCTGTCAGATTCCGGTAGCTGTCAAAAACACGCCTGCTGCCGGAATGCGTTGCAATAAAGCTTCGTTCCGTTATCCGGCACAGATCATCGAACCCATCATCATTTAAATGGCTGACGTCCACAAACATGGACAGCTCCTCCAGCCGTTTTATCGCCCTTATTCCCGCTTCTGTCAACGGGCCGGGAATCTGCTTATGCTCTGCTGCCTTACAGCATCCCACTGCCAGGGCATTGGGTCTGCTCCAGGTAAGAGATGCCCCTCTCACTCCCAGCCTAAACAGCTCATTTAGCCTGTCGATATCTTCACCGATGCAGTCCAATCCTTCCATATAAAGAATGATTCCAATTTTTTCTCCCTCCAAAAGCCGGTTCAGATCACTTTTGTTCCTTATCAGGGTAAACTCTCTCAGCCCATCAATCTCCTCCTTCAAAGCCGCAATCTGATCCAGTGCATTCTGCCATCCGTTCCCAAGATTATCGGTCTCCACGAAAACAGAGGAAACCACCAGCCTGACTCCTGCCTTTTTGAAATCGGAGAGATAATGATGGCAAAGCACCTCCCTCTCCCCTGCCTGATGACGCAAAAGGATTTCCGCCGCCAGATCCAGGTGCGCATCCACCACCGGATTTTCCCTGTGCAGGGTCACTGCCCGTGCAAGATAATTTTCCTTTACCTTAATGTCCATTTTTCTGATTATTCTCCTTCAAAATTTTAACGGGCGCTGTCCTTTAACAGACCATATATAACGCCCTGTTCATTAATCTATGAAAAAAGGCGCACTGGAATCCCAGCGCACCTTATGACTGTTATCACATTATATGCAGTTCTGCTTTTATACTTGCGCCTTAAATCTGCTTCTTTATTTTTCCAGATCCACATCTTTAAGAAGCTCCCTGATATCTTCCACCGTAAGCCATTCTTTGTTGTTGCCGGAACTGTAGGCGAATCCCTCCTCCACCTTGCGGCCGCTGGTGTTGACCGTCTGCTTCTCATTCCACGTCACCTGGGGATAAACAATGAAATGCTTGTCATATTCGTAGGTGGTATGGGAATCTTCCACCGTCACCATAATCTCATGCAGCTTTTCGCCGGGACGGATTCCAATCTCAGTCATCTTACAGCCGGGCAGCATGGCCTCGGCCAGGTCTGTCACCTTGAAAGACGGAATTTTGCTGATAAAGGTTTCACCGCCGGTAGCCTCCTCCAGCGCCTTGATCACCAGCTCCACCCCCTCGGTTAAACTGATCCAGAAACGGGTCATGCGGTAATCGGTAATGGGAAGCTCTGTGCCCCCGTTCTTAATAATATTGTGAAACACGGGAATGATCGATCCCCGGCTCCCCGCTACATTGCCGTAACGGACAATGGAAAAATTGATATCCTTGGTACCCGCATAGGCATTGGCCGCGATAAAAAGCTTATCGGAAACCAGCTTGGTACCACCGTAAAGATTCACCGGATTTACCGCCTTGTCGGTGGAAAGCGCCACCACCTTCTTTACATTGGAATCCAGCGCCGCGTCAATCACGTTCTGCGCTCCGTGGATATTGGTTTTGATCGCCTCATTGGGATTGTACTCACAGGTAGGGACCTGTTTTAAGGCGGCTGCATGAATTACATAATCCACTCCCTCAAAAGCCCTTTTAAGACGCTCCTTATCCCTCACATCACCGATAAAAAATCTGAGCCTGTCTTCATATTCCCTGAACTCATTCTGCATATTAAACTGCTTGAACTCATCTCTGGAATAGATAATAACCTTCTTCGGATTATAATGGGTAAACACGTATTTGGTAAAGCATTTGCCGAAAGAGCCTGTCCCTCCGGTAATAAGAATTGTTTTATTGTCCAATAACATGAGATTCCTCCATAAATTACTTTTCCAAAGATTTTACCATGAATCCGGGGAGACGGCAAACTATTTTTCTGTCAGATACTTCTGACGTTACTCTTCCTCATCCCTGGAAAGCGCAATCGCCACAATCCCGCACAGGATCCCTCCCACCGCGTAGACAATCCATGCCCTCTCCCATAAATTATAGACAAATCCCATGATCATATACACAATGGTCGCCGCCAGCATGATACAGCCGCAGAGCTTTCCGATCAAATTTCCGCGCCGTTTCCGTTCAGGGGACGGATTGGCTTCTTTATTATATTCTTCAATATTGTACTTCGCCTTCTGCATTCCCCCATAGGTAAGGATTGAAACAGCAGCGGCAATGGCCAGCAGAAAAATCCCGCCTGTCATATCATCCAACTTTCCGGCCATTTCCGCATCAGGTGTCATAAGCGCTTCATCACCTGATCCGGCATAGGCGGGGCTCTCAGTTCCTACCGCATCAGACACCGCCGTCCCCAACACCTCGTCCGCCACTATGACAAAGAGCAGTGACACCAGAATAATACCCACTCCCACGGCAATCCTCACCGTAAATTTCCGATAGGCCTTATCCTTCTCCTCCTCCGTATAAAAATCCTCCAGGTGGGGATTCTTTTCTACGAAATGGCTGTACTGCATCCCTGTCACCACAATGGTCAGAACACCAACAATCAAAAAAACAAAAAAGAGCGCGCCGCACATGCCTTCATCCATCCCAAGGCCTTCAAGCAGCGCGGCAATTCCCATACCTGAGATAATCAGGCCGACTCCCGCCGTAAGCCATCTGCTGAACCGGTTATATGTTTTGTCATAGCCGGAGGAATCCTGTGCAAACTCCCTGCTCACATCTCCCTGCATCAGGCAGTCCATACTGCAATGAAACATGCTGCAGATCTGCAGAAGCTTTTCCATCTCCGGATAGCTCTGCCCCGACTCCCATTTGGATACCGACTGCCTGGAAACCTCAAGCTGTTCTGCCAGCTGTTCCTGTGTAATATTTTTCTGCTTTCTCAAAAACTGTAAATTTTCCGCCAGACTCATTGTTACTCCTCCTCGCCTTCCTGTAAGTGTTTTATTCTGCCCTGCTTTTGGGAGCTGTATTTTGGGTTCCTCCCCGCACGGCTTTATGATAACTATCTTACGGTTGCGCGGGAGCACTTTCCATCAATCCCGTGTTGCTTTTAAGTTTTCTTTTGTCTACTTTCGGTTGCATCCGCCTATTTTCAAGCCTTTCAGGCTTTTTCTGGCCTGTCCATTAATCAACCTCATACAAAGTCCAAAGCCCTTTCTCCGCCACCACCTGCCATGAGGAAAGATTATCATTTTCCTCCACGAGCCTCTCAAGGCAGGCTTCCTTATCCACATAATCCGCCACATAGGCCAGAAGGCTTTCGCTCTCCAAAAGTATCTCGTCCCCAATCGGCTCCGTATTCCCCTGACTGGCCAGATATACCCGGGGATACTCCATGAGCTCATCGGAGAGCCGCCAGATATTATCCGAAGAAGCTTCATTATAAAATACCACCACCGGTTCCTGCCAATGTGCTTTTACAAACTCCATAATCTCCTTTTCTTCCTCATATAGAAAAAAGACTCTGCCGTTTTTCAGTGCCAGTCCGTCTGTCAAAACCAAAATCACTGCCAGAACTGCTGCCATGATCCACTCTCTTTCAGGGTCTTTTCCGATAATCACTGCCGCAAGTTCCTCAGCCATTGTCCACACCCCATACAACAGCAGAAACACCATTAACCCATAAATCGGAAGCTGATACCGGTTGGAGGTTTCCCCCAAAAGCAGGGCTGTCTTTGAAATGGTAAAAAAATATCCACCGCAGGCAAAGAGTATCAGAACCACAGAGGAGTTTATCCTGCTTTTCCCATTCCTTCTTTTTCTGAAATACCCTGCCGTCACCACCAAAAGGCAGAGAACCAGGAGCCATCCGCTCAGGGAGCCGTTCATCACGAAATCATCAAAGAGCCCGTAAAAAAATCGAAGCCTTTCCCATGTATTGGACATATCCCCAAACTCGCTGACCGCCTCCGTTCCCCGGTAGCCCCTGAAAATATGGGACAGGCTCGCCGGATAATAAAGGATTGCCCCCAAAAGCCCCAGCCCGCAGGCAACAGCATAAGAAAACAGCTCCTTTATTTTTTTATTCCTCAAAAGATACAGGCAAAATCCCGCACCCAGGAAAAAGTGAAAAATAATATAATAGTATTGCGTCAAAAATCCCAAAAACACTGTTATTCCAACAGGCAACAAAAAATGTACTACCCCAAAATCTTTCTTTTTCAACGCCCGCAGGTGTAAATCCATGCACAAAAGCACAAACAGGGTGAGCCACTGATACATTCGGATAAACATGACACCGGAAATCACCGCCCCGCTAAAACCCCAAAAAAAGCAGGTAAGAAGAGCCAGAAATCTCCCTTTTCTTTTCTGCGCATCCTCCTGTCCTGACGACGCCGTATACACACCGTAAGCCAGAAGCACATAGCACAGCACATAGGCGGCCATGTTCACGCCAATCCCCAGCCACTTGTCAAACACTCCCGGAAACAGGGAGCATACCGTATGAAAAATGTAATAATACATGGGAGGATGCACGTCCCAGGACTGCATCTGTTTCACAATATGATAGCGGAACTGCTCCCCCGGCAGCACTACAAAGTCATTGCGCAGCTCATCCCGCTCCATCCACTGCCTGTCATTCACGAAAAGCCCCGCCGTCTTGTTGGTGGAATAATAGGTGTACAGTTCATCCTCATGAAAGCCTGCTTTCCGGTTCCCATAATAAAAGAGCACCGCGAGCTGCAGGCAGAGCACAACCCCCATCGTCATTATAAAGATCAGATTCTCTCTTTTGCCCATAGATTTTTCGCTAAACCTTTTCCTCACATTTTCTTAAGCATCCTGTGAAATTTACGCGCCAGCTTGGGCGCCGTGCCAAGGATCAGAAGATATTCCTTATTTTTCCCGGTCAGATAGGGAGACTCCAAAATATCCTGTCTGTGCGCCTTTAAGTAATCCCTGACCTGGCAATAAAATTCATTTCCTCTGTTCATCTGGGAAACAGGAATATGAAGCATATAATCCAGACGCTGGAAAAGCCCAAACCGCATGGCCTCCGGCAAAAGCGCCGGATAATTTTCCTCCACAATTTTCTGTACCCGGTCTGCGTTTCTTACAATATCCGTAAAAACCTGAGGAAATTCCTCCTCATCCCTGGTCCTGGTATTACTTCCATACCGGTAAAACACATGGTAATCCTGCTCCGGCAGGATTGCCACCGCCGGAACCTTCTGCAGCAGACGCACCAAAAGGTAGAAATCCTCGTTTAGCTCCCCTTCCGGAAACCGTTCCTTTTTAAAAAGGGAGGCATGCGTCAGCTTGGTACAAAAAGAACAATCCCCCCTGTGCAGTAAAAGTTCCCTCATAAACTGCTCGCTCTCTAAAAGCTCCATCTCCTTCGGCGGCTCGCACACATCCGGCAGCCGCTTTCCGTGCTCGTCAATTTCGTCCCTGGAAATCTGTACCATCATAAGCCCGTCCTCAAGAGCGGCCGTCAAAAGCCTTTCATACATCTTTGGCTCCACATAGTCATCGCTGTCCACAAATCCTATGTACTGTCCCTGCGCCTTTGACAGCCCCAGATTTCTTGCCGACGAGGTTCCTCCGTTTTCCTTGTGGAAGACCCGGATTCTTCTGTCCTCCATCGCCATTTTTTCCGCCAGCGCCCCGCTGTTGTCGGTGGAGCCGTCATCCACCAGAATAATCTCCAGATTCCGGTAGGTCTGCCTGCGCAGGGAATTTACACACCTTGGCAGGTATTTCATCACGTTATAAACGGGGACTATGATGCTGATCAATTCCTTCTCTATCAATTTTTGCCGCCTCCTGAACTTTCCATCCACTCGTACATCTTTTTCGGTGCAATCACCATTGCGGGACTCAGCGGACCTTCCGCCGCAGGCTCTATCCTGCCTTCGCTCAGCCCTTCTATCATCCTCAAAAGCTCCTTTGCCCCGTGCCCTGCATTCCAGAGTCCGGTGATGGTCTGATAGGCACTGAGCCCCATCCTCTCCCTTTCTCCGGGATGCTGCAGAAGAAACCTCACTGCCTCTTCCATTTTTTCATAGCTGTTATCGGGATAAGCCAAACCGTTTTCACCCTGCCGGATCAGATAAGGCACTGCCCCCGCCTGCACATTGGCCACCACCGCGCAGCCGCTGTTCATGGCCTCGTTCACCACAGCCCCCCAGCCCTCCAAATGGTTGCTGGTAAAAACAAAAATATGACTTTTCTCCATCACGGTGCGTACCTTCTCCGGCGACATAAAGCCGTAAAAGGTAATCACATCCTCCACCCCATATTCTCTGGCAAGGTCTTTAAGCTCCTGCTCCATCTCACCGCCGCCCGCCATATGGATATGAAAGTCTGCCTGCGAATCAGAAATTCCTTCCTTTTCCTTCAGTCTCTTTGCCAGGCGGAGCATATACTCCGGATGCTTTAAGGGAATGAACCGTCCGGCCCAGCAAATCTCCACCCGGCCGTTCCCATCCTTCATCTGTAAAAGCTCCTCCTCCGTATAATATCTGGTTTCCGGAAAATACCCCCACTTGAACATTTTTCCCGGATAGGCGCGGATAATATGAAAATCGGAAGGCACATAGGCTCCTGCACACAGAAGATACGCTGCTTTCTTCCTGAATCTCGTATGCTCTTTATATTTATGAAACAATCCTCTGGGAGAAACCGCCCTCCACTGCCCCTCTCTGTACAGCCGCTCACTGACACGTATGGTCAGCTTCCCGGCCTCAAGGCGCTCCTCCACCAGATCTTCCCGGCCGCTCCAGCCGGCCAGCAGAGCGTCACAGTCCATAATGAGCCTGCGGCATTTCTCTTCCTCCTCGTACAGGCAGCTCACATAGGGAAGTCTCTCACCCTCACTGCTCCATCCCATGGAAAGCCGCTCCTCCTCCATGGGCTCTGTCTGGATAAAATGATAATCCTCCCCCAGAAGCTCATAGCAGGCATTGGAAAAGGGAATCTGATGATGATTGATGTAATTGGATAAAAACGTAATCTTCATGCCATACCTCTGAATTTTTATGATGCTGAGCCGGCCCAGGAAGTGCGCTGACTGTCATTTGTCACCGCATAATCTCCCCGTATATCTCCACAAGCCTCTGGTAATTACGCTCTCCGTCATGGGTTGTTCTTGCCCTTTTCCTGGCCTGCCCTGAGAGCCTTTCTGCCAGGCAAAGACCGTCTGCGCCTTTCGTCCTGTCCCACAAAGCATCGAACGCATGGGCAAGCTTTTTCTCATCCCCTGCCGGAAACAAAAGTCCATCCCTGCCGTCCGTTACCATATCCGGTATCCCTCCGGCTTCTGAGGCTATGAGCGGCACTCCCAGCAGCATCGCCTCCCCTACCGTGTTAGGTGAATTTTCCAAGACAGAAGGACACACAAACACACTGCTTTTTAAAAACCGCTGTTTCATCTCCGATGCTTCCAGCTTCCCCAGCATGACCACCTTGTCCAGTAGACCATATTCCCTGATCAGGGACAACAAATATTTTCCATAAGCCGGAAGCTTCAGCTTTTCCTTAAAGCTTCCATGAGAAATCACGCTGTTTCCCGCCACATACAGCTTCATATCCGGGTATTTCCCCAAAAGCAGAGCCATAGCCTTCAGCACAAAATGCATTCCCTTTAAAGGGTAATCCCCCTGCCCCAGAAAAATACTGTGCTCCTCACAATCCTTAAGACACCATTCCCCCTCATAAAACTCCCTGCGCATGGTCTCGTTCATGAAAAAATACCGGGCTTTTGGGTTAATCTCAGCCGTCCCCTCCCGGTCAAAACGGGTTCGTCCCGTGATATTGCCGCAGGCCGCAATCGCCTGTCTCTCATGCTCGCCCCGAAGGATAAACTTTTGCCTTTGCTGCCTGATGGAATCTTTCCTCAAAAAATCCCGGAAGGTCACCTGCCTCTGCACCCTCTCCGGAATCCCGGCCATGTAAACCTTTGCAATCTCACCGCAAAGCCCCTGAATCCCGATCAGAGTTCTCTCCGGACGCTCAAAAGCCTTAACCGCCGCCAGACAGTGAGGAAATTCCGTCCCGAAAATATGAATCATATCCGGCCCAAAATCCTGAAAAATCCTCCGAAAAATTTCTTCCATCCTCTCATCATAGCTCTCCGGCATCCTTAAGTCTTCCTCAAAAGCATAACAATCTGTTTCCTGTACGCTCAGCCTTTTGACGCCTTCTGCAAGACACCCGCCTGCTGCCTCCCCCAACTCTTCTTTTCCAAGGGGAAAGCAAATTCCCAATTCAAAGGCTCTCTCCTGTCCATGCATCCGCGCAAAAATCCCGGAAAGCCATCCCTCCCGGTTGCTGTAAGGCATCCCCAGTTCCTTCCCTATAACCGGAAGCATAATATTACAAACCCATAATACTCTGCTCATCTGTTTTCTCCTGACAGCCTGTATGAGCCAGGCCGCTGTCTGATATCTGCTTTATCGCCTGCGGGCATAAAGTAGTTCCTTAATATGATTATAAATCCCCGCTGTTTTTTGATTCTCTGCCAATTTTGTACGAATGCCGGAGAGGGAAAGAGCCATAATCAGCCTGAATTTCAACAATTCTCTCCGGGTCATATACTTCCCGGTAATTTCCCTGTGCTCCCTGGCAGAAACTCTGCGGTTTTCTTTCGTCTCCGAAAAGCCTCCGCCCTCATAGTCCGCAATCAGGATATCCCTGCAGGCAAAAATTACCTCTCCTTTGCCGCCCTTTTTAAAAAAGCACCACAAAAACTGTTCATAATCTGCCCGCACCTTATACCCTGTCTCAAAGGGGTGTTCTTTCAGCAATTCTCCGGAATAAAAACAGGCCTGATGGCAGGGCACATTCCGGTAACATCCAAAGGCATCCATATGAGGATTGGAGGCAATCCTCTGCCCGGTCAGCCGCTCATAAATATTGCCATAGAAGATCCCCGGCCTGCCATCCGCTTCTGAAACCGTATCGGAAATAAAATCCGCCATTTCCCGCAGAACGCTTTCCGAATAGAATCTGTCTCCGCAGTTTAAGTAATAAACATATCTGCCCCCGGCCTGCCGGGCTCCCTGGTTCATGGCCTCGTAAATACCCGAATCCTTTTCCCGGATAATCTTAAGGCTTCGGCCCGCTTTTTCCGATGTCCATTTTTCTGAAAGCCGGTCGGCCGCCTCCAGGGAGCCATCTTTTGAAAGACCATCCTTTACAATAACCTCAAAATCACGAAAGGTCTGCTTTTCCACACTTTCCAGCGTACCCTTAAGCTTGTCCCCCGGATTCAGACAGACAATGATAATTGAAAAAAAAGAAGCCATCTTTTACCTCACAGCACTCAATTCACATCCGAAAGAATCGGCACCATATCATGAAACATAAAAGTTTCATAGGGCAGAATCCGGAGCCCGTCATTTCCGGCTTTCATCAAAATAAATACTGCAAAATACAAAACCGCCGCACCAATTACTCCCACAGTAAACAGCTTCTTCAGATTTTTATTTTCCACTCCTTTGATTAATGCCGGAAGGAAAAAAATGTGGGTGAATGTGAGATAATATCCGATTCTTGAAATAATGGGAAGAAAAGAGCAGCATACATACATTACCAGCGCCCCAAGATTACAGTAAAAATAAAACCGGTTTCTCCTGCTGTCCTTTACAGTATTTTTATAATAGATCAAAGAAAAGATCAAAACAGCCAGACATCTTGCAATATTGACAATGCTGGTTCCCCCTTCTAAATATTCTGTGTCCTCATAGGTAGGATAGAGAAATACCACCACCTTTAAATAAAAGTCCTGCATAAAAAAGAAGGTGGAACAAAATACTGCCGCCAATCCCAACTGCCATTTTTTCCAGGTAAGAGAAGCAAGAAAATATAACGGAATCACCACAAGAATGGATTTGTGCAGCGTGGCTCCTAAAAGCACCAGCAAAATGAATTTAAGCCACTGCCTTCCAAGCACATAGGGAATGACTGCCACTGCAATTGCCAGTGCCAGATAATATCTTACCGTATTAAAGGACTGAAAATAATACCCAAATGCCATAAATAAAAAGAAGGAAAAACTAAAGGAGTCTGCCTGTCTATAGATGGCAGCCATAAATATTAACACGGTAAAGAAGGCAAAAAAGGCAAATACCAGCAGATAGTTTTCAAAACCGGAAAGATTATATATTATCCTTACAATCCAATTAAATCCCGCCTCTGTAGGCACAAAAGCATCGCAGTTTATCAAATGCATAAACTCCACATATTTTGCATAATCATTTCCCACATTCAGCCTGCATGCAGCAAGTCCAAACAAAAGCAGAAAAACAGATACCAGACAAAGTCTGTTTAGTATCTGCTGTCTGCTGACTATATTTTGTTGTATCTTACAGTGGTTGTTTACCATAAGCCCAAGAAAAACTGTAAGCACCGCCACAAAAATATATAAAATCATAGTCCTTAATACCGCTTCTTTCCTTCCCTGATCCCCTGCTTCATCAATTTGTACGCCTTGTTCACAGATATTTCCTTTATCATTTCCTTTTTATG
>ERZ808046.511-NODE-511-length-32001-cov-5.690421_pt1 | contig 32001 bp, 28 predicted proteins | sample MGYA00380196_ERZ808046 | MGnify/ENA primary metagenome ERZ808046 (study PRJEB31490, sample SAMN06133421) | mouse gut metagenome | isolation source: Z6_2 | host: mice | place: China: Chengdu | collected 2015-05 ...
TTTTAAAATTAAGATATCCCAAACATTCATATTTACTTCTTGCTTTTCATTGTTGTGATATTTAACTTCTATATCTAATGGCTTAACAACAGTTGTCCGATAATTGAGATCACCCTTTTTCTTATCAATACTGATTACCTGTCCTTGTTGAGTTGTAAAAATAACCTGATTATCAAATATGACCATTTTCCAAATATTATCATCATCTTCATAATCAAAAATAATCTCTTTTTTATTAGCATCTATAGCTAATAAATGATGATCATAAATTAAATAAACTATTTTATCATTACTTAATATTTGTCTTACAATTGAATTTTCTACAATTACACTATTATTTTCATCAATTGTTTTATGAGTTAATACAGTTTCATATAAAACTTTAGAATTTTTAGAACTAACTATTTGGAAATTGCTATAACCAGTACCTGTTTTTAGATAAACTGCAACATCCTTTACACCATCATTATCAATATCATCAATTACTTCAAAACGTTTAACTGGATGATTAAGATTAATAATAAAATTTACATCATCAACAAACTCTAACCCTTCATCACTAGCAACCATCATCCCCTTTAGTTCATCACTAAGTACAACTTCTTTTGCGACAACATCTCCCTTTACCTCTTTTCCCTGACTATACGATTCAATACTTGTAACTTTCTTTGCCCCTTGAATAGGTATTGGCACAATCATTAATAATATTACTACTAATGATAATAATTTTTTCATAATATCCTCCTAACTGTATCACTAATATTGATACAGTTTTATTATAACACCACACTAACTGTATTACAATATGTAGTACACTTATTTTATAATTAATTATAGTCAATTTCAAATTAAGATTATGATATACTTAAATTAGAGGTGATTATAAATATATGAAAAAACTTAATATTCTTATTATTATATTAATCATACTTACAGGTTGTAATACAAATAATAAAATTAGACTTGAATATGCTGATAAAATAGATTTAAAACTTACAAGTGAAAAAGGACTTATTGAAATTCAGCTAGATTATGATGAAGCAAAAATATTTGTTGATAATATTAATAAATTAGAAGTTGAAAAAATTAGTAAACAGAATATTGAAGGATGGAGCCTTTATGCAAGAGGTTTTGATAAAAACAATAAAGAATTATTTAAAATATCATTTTTAAATTCACTAGTTAACATTAATAATGACTGGTATCAAACAAATCAAGATAGTATTATAAAAATCACTGATAATTACAAATAAATCGACATTATTCCCCAGGAAATATCTTATAATATTACTATCAAATAACAATTAATAATGATAAAATAAATATATAAGATATATTCGATTTTTATAATATTTTTAGATTCGTTAAAAAAGGAGGTTAAAATTATGGATCAATTACTTAAAGAAATCGAAGTTGCAAAAAATATTGAAAATAAACTAATATTAATTATTGGTAGTCCTGGTAGTGGTAAATCAAAACTTATTCATGAATACAGTGATTACTGCGGTATCCCTATTTTAAATTTAGATAATATTTTTAAAGATAATTCAACTGATTTAGTAAAAGTTATGGATGATTTTTTGCAAACATATGATAAAGATATTTTATTACTAGATAATAAAAGAATTCTTTATGCTAAAGATTCAAACATTGATATGTTAGCTTTTTTAAAAGCATTAGCTAAAAAAGTTATTGTCATTGCTACTTGGAATGGTAGAATTGAAGATAATAAGTTAATTCATATTCGCTCTAATTCCCCTACAGATTTGACATATTCATTAACTAATGAAGACATTAAATTTATTCAAAAATAATTTACATCTTTAATCAATTAAGTTAAAGTGGTTACATCTTATTATGTAATCACTTTTCTTTTAAAAATAAAAAAGACTCAAATAATATGAGTCTCATCGTTTCATTTCTTTAATAACTTTTTGACGTGTAAATTCTTCTCTCTCTTTTTCTTCTAAAGCTTCAGATATAACTTTTATTGTTGATTCAAAACGAGGAATTGAAATATTTTTTAATGCATTAGCTCTTTTTTGTGTCTTTCGGATTGTATTTGCTAAACGATAGACACTATTTTCAACCTCTGCCAATAATACTGTTAATTGTTTTACATTATAAAAACAATTATAAGCATAATCAACTTTTGAATTAGAACGTTCAATATCATATGCCATCTTCAATGGTTGTTTGTTATATGATATTTTTGGTATTTCAACCCCCATAACACTGCGATAAGCAATTGAAATTCCATAATCTTCAGGTGTACTGTTAACTATGTCAGTAATTAATCCCATTGAGATATTAGCTTCCTGAAGAGCATCATATGCTTCTTGATATGAAGATGTAATCTGATCACGAATAATTTTTACATCATCTAATAAAGTCATCATTTCTTTAATCAAAACATTACGTTTTTGATCCATTAGATTATATCCAAGGTTAGCTAATTGCAATGATTTTTTCATTGCAATTAAATTACCTTTAGTAGGAACTACTTTCAAGGCCATAATTATTCACCTTCTTCTTGTAATTCTTTAATAATCTTCTTTTCTTTAATATTAAAGCGCTCAATTGCTTTTTCATGGTTATAATATTGATCCAATAATGTGTTATCAAGACGATCTAGTGCTTCACGTGGAAGAACTGAAACTAGATTCCATCCTAAATCCAATGTCTCTTCAATACTACGATTAGTATCAAAACCTTGGTTGATAAAATGTTCTTCAAATAAATGACCAAAGCTAATATATTTTTTATCTAAATCTGATAATTCATCTTCACCAATAACAGAAGTCAAAGAACGTACATCTTGAACATGAGCATAACATGCAAACAACTGGTTAGCAATATCTTGATGATCTACACGTGTAAATCCTTCACCAATACCATCTTTCATTAAACGACTTAATGAAGGTAATACTCCTACTGGAGGATAAACACCAGCTGAATTTAAATCAACATCCAATGTAATTTGCCCTTCTGTAATATAACCTGTTAAATCTGGTACTGGATGAGTAATGTCATTGTTAGGCATTGTAAGAATTGGAATTTGAGTAACAGACCCTTCTGCATCCTTAATAATTCCTGCTCTTTCATACAATGAGGCAAGATCCGAATATAAATAACCAGGATATCCTTTACGACCTGGAATCTCACCTTTACTTGAAGAGAATTCACGCAATGCTTCACAATAAGAAGTTACATCAGTATATATTACTAGTACATGCATATTTTGTTTAAAAGCTAAATATTCAGCAGCAGTTAAAGCACAACGAGGTGTTAAGATACGTTCAATGATTGGATCATTTGATAGATTCAGGAACATAACTACTCTTTCCATAACCCCTGCTTCTTTAAAGCTTCGTTTAAAATATTCAGCTACATCATTAGTTACTCCCATAGCTGCAAAAACAACTGCAAATCCTTTACCAGCCTCATCAGCAATTTTTGCCTGTTTAACGATTTGAACCGCTAAACGATCATGTGGTAAACCAGATACTGAGAAAATTGGTAACTTTTGTCCACGAATCAATGTAGTCAAACAGTCAATTGAAGAAATCCCAGTATTAATATAATTACGTGGATATACTCGTGATACAGGATTTAATGGTAGACCATTAATATCCATTTCAGCTTCAGCATATACTTCACCTAAACCATCAATAGGACGCCCTGCTCCAGAAAAAATTCTTCCTAGAATTTCTTTAGAAACAGGTAATTCCATCGGTTTACCTAATAATCTAGTTTTAGTATTTTCCAGTGATAAGCCATTAGTTCCTTCAAATACCTGGACAACAACTTTTTCACCTTCGATTTGAACAATTCGACCAGCTCGAGTTGTTCCATCATTTAATTGTATATCTACCATTTCATCGTATGAAGCACCTTTAACGTGGTCTAAAACGACTAATGGTCCATTAATTTCATTTAATCCTACATATTGTAGTGACATAATCATTTCCTCCTACGCTACAGATTTTATCGCTTCATCAATATCATGATAATAAGTATCTAATTTATTAATATTATCATTTGGAATATCATATTTCATTTTAATCAATTGATCAAAAATTCCCGTTTGAACGATTTGTCTAACAACCTTGCCTTGAGCAACTGCTTCTTTGCAACGATGGTTTAAGTATAAAATAACTTCCATCATTTTCAACTGTTTTTCCATTGGTACATAAGTATCATCTTTATGGAAAGCATTTTGCTGCAAATATCCAACTCGAACAACTTTAGCAATCTCAATAATTAATTTCTGATCCTCTGGTAAAACATCAGGCCCCATTAATTGAACTATCTCATTTAATTTAGCCTCTTCAGCTAAAATATAGGCAATTTCCTGACGATCACTAACAAATTTATGACCAACATTCTTACTATACCACTTTTCAAGATCATATACATAATCACTATAACTTTGAGTCCAATTTATTGCAAAATAGTGTCTAGCATAAGCCAAAGCCTTATCTAAAGCCCAGAAACAACGTACAAATCGTTTCGTATTTTGAGTAACTGGTTCAGAAAAATCTGCCCCTTGAGGTGATACTGCACCAATAATTGATACTGAACCTTCTTGACCATTTAGCGTTTCCATATATCCAGCTCGTTCATAGAACTGCGATAAACGAGATGGTAAATAAGCTGGGAAGCCTTCTTCAGCAGGCATTTCTTCTAGACGACCAGAAATTTCTCGAAGTGCTTCAGCCCAACGTGAAGTTGAATCAGCCATGATTGCAACATGATATCCCATATCACGATAATATTCAGCTAATGTTACTCCAGTATAAATGCTGGCTTCACGAGCCGCAACTGGCATATTTGAAGTATTAGCAATCAATACTGTTCTATCTGTAAGTGGTTTACTGCTCTTAGGATCAATTAATTCACTAAACTCTTCAAGAACCTGAGTCATTTCATTACCACGTTCACCACAACCAACATAAACGATAATATCAGCATCACACCATTTAGCAATTTGATGCTGTGTCATTGTCTTACCAGTACCAAAACCACCTGGAATAGCTGCAGTTCCACCTTTAGCAATTGGAAATAGTGTATCAATAACACGCTGTCCTGTTACTAACGGTATTGCTATTGGCAACCGCTTAGCTACTGGTCGAGCTTGTTTGATTGGCCATTTTTGACATAATGTACATTCAATAATTTTACCATTAGTGTCCTCAATTTTCATAATTACATCATTAATAGTATATTGACCATCTTCTACTACTTCAATTACTTTACCGCTAATTAACGGACTAACCATACATTTATGAACAATTAAATCAGTTTCTGGTGTAGTTGCATAAACAGTACCACCTTTAACTTGATCACCAGCTTTAACCATCATTGTTACATCCCATTTTTTATCAACATCTAAAGAATCTACATTACTTCCTGCATGAATAAATGCACCAGATTCTTTTTCAAGTGCTTTTAAAGGACGTTCGATTCCATCAAAGATATTTCTTAAAATTCCTGGGCCTAACGTTGCACAGATTGGTGAGCCAGTTGATACAACTGGTTCACCTGGCTTAAGACCAGTAGTAGTTTCATATACCTGAATCGTAGTAAATTCTTTAGAAATGGAAATTACTTCACCCATTAAAGAATCATTACCTACATATACCATTTCCAACATGGAAAAAGAAACTGTATCTTTTACTTTTACAACGGGTCCATTAATCGAATAAATCACATTATTGTTCATATATTAACCCCCTGTCTATTTTATCATTAATCCTGATGTCTTATAGAACCAATCTTTTTGGTTTTCTAAAGCAAAGTCTAGTGATTCATCAACAACAACATTAGTCGCCTTATTTTCAATAATAAAACCACCAATTAAAATCTTATCACTAACTTCGACCTCTATAGGCATACCATATGCTTTAATTAATTTATCTTTATATTTCAAATCTTCTTTTCTTAATTTAAGAATCGAATTTTCCATCTGGTATAATTTACCAATCTTTTCTATATGTTTAATTAAATATGCTTTATAATCTTTGCTATCTACAAACTCTACTAATTTTTCTTTAGCTTCACCAAAGATATTAGCAACATATTCCTCTCTTTTTTCAACCAATTTCTTTGTCTTTTCTTCTTGTGATAAAGAAGCTTCGACACTAGCATTCGAAGAAATCTCAACTAATTCTTTAGCTAACAATACTTCTGCATCTTTTTTAGCCTCAGCTTTAATTTGGTTATATACCTCTTCTTCAAGCTGCTTTGCCTCAGCTAATATTTTTTCTTCTTCAAAACCTGCTAGTCTTTCAATCTCTTCTTTCATATAAAGAAATACTTGTTCTTTCTTTTCCATAGCATTTTCCTTCTATAACTTCACACCAATTGCTTCAGAAACATATTTATCAATAGTTTCACCAATTTTTGATTCACCATGACGGTCTGGTATTTCTACAAGCAATGGTTTTTGTTGTTTTAACTTGATTTCTGAGATAACATCAGGCGCAAGCTCAATTAAATTAGTAGTAATTAAGATGATTCCAATCGAATCATCTTTTAATTTTGTTTCCAGTAATTCAAGAAACTCTCTTCTTTTATGAACTACTTGACCCTCAATTCCTACTAATCTAAGTCCTACCTGAGTATCTACGTTATCACTTATACAATAAAATCGCATAATGACCACATTCTTTCAATTAAATTTTGTTGATAATCAAGATTGAAATTAATAATCCGTAAATCGCAACCCCTTCACCTAAAGCAACAAAGATTAATGATTTACCAAAGTTCTTTTCATTTTCAGAGAATGCTCCAATTGCAGCAGGTGCAGCAGCAGCAACAGCAATCCCTGCCCCTAAAGCAGATAAACCTGTAGCTAAAGCGGCAGCTAAGAAACCTAAACCTTGTGCAATAGTTCCTGTAATTACTGCAGAATCTTGGGCATGTACTCCATTAGTAACTGCTGCTAAATATAATGCTAAACATACAGCTCCAGCAAAACCTGCAATATGTGTTGCCAATCTAATCTTAGCACTTTTTGCACTTACTTTTCCTCTAAACATTTTAACTAATGGTAAAGATAATAAAATAACTACTAATGCTGGTAAAATAAATTCTAAAATTGTCATAATGACTTCCTCCTCAATTTCTAATCCTCTTTAATAGTTCTAAATGGAACTCCATTTCCTTCATAGTATCTACTAAACATTTCATAGAACTCTAAACGTAAAACCTGAATTCCAACAATTAATCCTTCTAAGCACATTACAAAAATATTACCAAATAAAATAACGGCTAGTTCACCAACACCACCGACCATTTCCGCCAATGTATATACAACCAACATCATTCCCGCATGAGATAAAACAAATCCCCCAACTCTTAAAAATGACATTGTGTTAGTGATAAAAGATAAGACTACTTCAAATAATTCAAAGAATCCTTCTACAAAAAACGCACCAAAACCATTTGGAAACATTTCTTCATGCTCCACAAATTTCCTAATTAATGGTTCTTTTAAGAAAATCAATAATAATGGTATGGCTATTAACACAATCACATATATTGCATTAACAAACCCTAAATCTAAAAATATATTTATTACTAAGCCCAAAATAGAAATATAAAATATTAAACCACAAACTCCATTTTGACTTAGCAAAGCTTCACCAATATTCTTCTTTTTAAAATTTAAAACAACATTGAATCCCATTGAGATAATGATTAAAACAATTCCTAAACAAATCGCTGCAATCAATAAAGTCATTGTATTATCAGGCGACATTGCATTAAACATAGGAATTAAGATTTCCTCATTTCCAAATACCGAGCCAAAAACAATTCCAAATAAAGTACTCGAAATTCCTAATCGAACACCAACAGCTCCCAACTGGAACCCAAACTTCTTATATGCAATAAGACCAACTAATGATAAAATTAACCCTTGTCCAACATCACCAAACATTATTCCAAATAATAAAGTATATGATAATGAAACTAGCAACGTTGGATCAGCATCATTATATTTAGGAACTCCATACATTTCTACAAACATTCTAAACGGTCGTGAAAACCAGTTACTCTTAAGCAATGTTGGTGGTGATAATCTAACATCACTATTTGCTGGTTTAATATCAACTGTTACCTTTTCTAAAGATTCAAAATCTTCTTTAAATTTTTTAGTACTTCGTACTGGGACAAAACCATTAACAGTAAGTTTATCACCAATTACAACAACATATTTCTGCATGACAAATACATCATTTAAATGTTTTGCAATCGTATAAATTTCATTAAGCTTATCTCGATCATTTGTAAACATCTTATCAATACGCATCTTTAATTTTTTACTTTGTTCTCTTGCCACATTAGCTTCTTCCTGTATCTCACTAATTGCTAGTTCTGGCGAACCATGAACAAATGTTGGAATATGAATCCGCTCAAAATATAACGATGAAAAGATATTATCAACTTCTGGTGCATCACCAGGTGTTGTTATATACATACACCAAATAAATTGATTATCATTGTGAAAAGCTTTAAATACAAAAGGTAGTGTTTCATAATAATCTAATTTAGTAACATTATTTGCTGGAATCTTTCCAAACCTTACCTGAAGATATTTACAACTAAATAAATCATCAAAATCTACATCAATATCAGCTACATGCTGTAACTGAATAATAGCTTCTTGATTTTCAATAATCATTTGGTCCAACTGAACCTTTACTGCATCAATACGCTCAACATCAAGTAATAAATCATCTAAATATTCTTTTACTCGTAATACATTGATTTGGTTTGTTTTTACTGGTACTTCTTCTAATTTAAAATTATATTTATTTGATGCATCATTTAATCTAACCAAAATTTCTTCATATAAATTATCTTGATTATATACACTTAGTCCTGTTACACTATCAATAAACTTAGAGGCTAATTCAGGATGAAAATCATCATGGCTAAAAAGCTTTAATAATACTTCATTATAATGATACTTATCAAAATTAATACTCACTAAGTTTAATCTTGAGATTGCCATTTTATCCCTCCTCTATATCTTAATTGACTTTCGCGTAACTTTTTTAGCAATGATTAAAATAATTATTGCAATAATCCAAACACTGAATCCAAATAAAAATGTATGAATCACATGTAGTGGTAAATTGAACAATGGCTGATATAATTCAATTTGATAAAATACAGTTCCATAAAACAATCCACCAATTAAAATCGCAGCACCAATTCGTTTTAACATACCACCAAAATTATTTGTTTTTTTAATCGTAAATAAAAATCCTAATACTATTAATAATGCACCCACACCAATATCACCAACACAAATCGCTCCAATAACCATTGTTATTACAGCTACAAAGATGGTTGGATCGAAAGTATCACCAAGTGCTACGCTTAATATATTTTCAAATGGTTTAAAGAATGAATTATTTTTAACCAAAATTGGTGCAGTAATATTTCTATTTTCATAAATATTTACAGGTAACTCCATCACCTTAACACTATCTATATCCTTAAATATTGTTTCAATCTCTTTTAAATCATAACTACTAAAAGTATAAATAGATGCTTTTTGTGAAAAATCAACAACATAGCGACAATGATCATATAATTTTTTCAAATTATATAAACTTGTAAAAGTATCTAATAGTTTTTCCTGATATTTATTTTTAACACCTTCAAGTTTAGAATCCATTTTATTAATATACTTTTCCATAGCAATCGACTCTTCAGTCAATTCATTAATTGCTTCATGAATCTTTCCATGAGCAAAATCCGGTAAAGTAATTTGTTCAAAAGACATTGAAGAAAACGCATTATCTATTTGTGAAATACTATTTGTAAGTCCCGCATAAACAATCCATACATACTGTTTTGAACGATTCAGCTCTTTAAAAATAAACTCGTAATCCCGATAATATTGGATTTTAGTAAACTCATTAACAGGAATTTTTCCAAACCGACAAGTTATATATTTTGTATTTTTAACATCATCTACACTTATCTTTGATTCTTCTAAGTTCCTCAATAAAATGACAGCTTCATCATTTTCTTCTTTTTCCTTAACAATTCCCTCTTTAATATTAACAATATTATCAACTTCATCATTAATTTCATCAATTAACTTATTTACATTATACAAATTAATTTCTTTAAATTCACTATCCTGCACGTTACTTTCAAGATTTAAACGACTTAAAATATGATAAATATTATCTAGTGGTTCATTATATGGATTAATTGCATCCATAACTGATACCCCTTTAACATTATTTGCTATTTTCCTAGAATCTTGAGGAAACATATTTTCTTGATACTCAGTCATCTTAATTAACATTTTCATTAAGTCTTTATGTTCAAAGGAAATATTAAAGAAATGTGTTTTCATAATAGCCATTCATTAATCCCTCCTACGCAAAGATCAGCATCTCTTCAATACTAGATGCATCTCTATTATATCTTATACCTTCAATAATATGTTTCAAGTTATCAACCTCAACTTTTTGTAAAATTGAATATGTTAAATACACTAATGGTGCATCACTTGAAAAACGCATATAGCGCTTAGCTATATTATATTTAATTTCTTCCACATAATATTCAATATAGGCATAATCTCTATCACCAATATATAACTTATATTTTGAATTAGCCAATAATTCTAACATTTCTTTAACATCACGTGCTTCAATCAATGAATCCAGCATTCCTTTAGACATCCGACAATGCTCTAAATATAAAGAATCTCTTATTGTTTCATTCGATTCTATAAAATACTTCTTAAAACGATAAATTTTAGTAATATTGATTAATTCAATAGATGTAGATAAAACATCTAATAATTCTTTTTGTTTTTTACCCTTAAAATTTTTCTTAATAGCAGCTACATAAGTACTATAATATAGTGATTTCATTTGTCGTTCTAAAGCATTAATATCAATTGGTGTTGTAAAATCAAAATCAGCTAATATTTTATAATACCTAGTATCTCTTAAATATAATATTAAATCTTTATAATTATCAACATTAATTAACCCATAAATATTGAAACTCATTTTACTCGCTAAATAATCTGGTATCTCTAAAGAAAAACTTGCTTGGTCTTTTTCCTTTATACTGACAACCTTATCAACAATCAATTGAACCTCTATTCCAATAACCTCTTGATTATAAAAATCATGATGCTTCTTTGGCGCATATTTCATCAACCTAGCACAACGTTCAAAATATTCTTTACTTAAAGCAGCCTCTAACTGACGACGATGAACATTTCTAACATTAACATCTTGTAGAACCCCACAATACTTTGTTTGCGATTTTAAATAGGTTACCATCTCACCAAGCGTTTGTTTTCTACATAAATCACTATACCCCTGTTCACCAATCCGATATCCATACATCGCTTTAGCCTTAGCACATAGTGCATTTGACGATAAAGCCATATCTTCACCTTCTTACTTTAAACATCTTTCAACAATTTCATTGATCCATTTATCTTTATTTTGACTATAAAGATTTTCTAATTTAATTACCATATCACTATAATTTTGATCAAGTTGTTTAGCCTCTTGTTGATTTTTATTCATCAATTCAGCTTTATGTTCTTCAATTTTCTTGTTTTGTTCAGCAACAAACCCTTCATATATCTCTTTTCTTTTTTCATTCATGTTGGTTTGTGCATCTAATTTTTTTACTTTTGCAGCTTCAACACGTTCGACACATTTACGGTCTATTTCTACTAACCTTTGAATTACATCATCCATAGTATAAACCCCCCTTTGCCTGAAATAAGTATACTCCTATATTTTAAAAATGCAATGATAATAATCCATCAATTACAAAAAATATCATTTACTCTGTAACCTTTAATATCATATAGACTTACAAAGATTTATTAAACATTTTTATAACTATCATTTTAACTTTTTACTATAATTATCATGCTTTTTTAAACATGATAATTATACTCTTTTGTTTTACAACAAGCATTAGACAATTTAAATAATTTGTCTAGTATATAAAAAACAATTTTTCATATACTTAATTTTTATTACTGTTCTATCCACTTAACTAAATCATACCCATACTACTCAGGATTATTCTTTTACACTTAGCTATCTTTTTTTAAAATTATTTATATATTTTTTTATATTCATTGAGGCTTCAATTTAGTTGTGATAAAGTAATAACAGTGAGGTTATAAAAATGATAAAAGAAAATATTATAAAAATTCAAACATTAATGAAAGAAAAGGGAATTGATATTTATATTATTCCAACTAGTGATTTTCACCAAAGTGAATATGTAGGTGAATACTTTAAAGGACGTAAATTTTTATCTGGTTTTACTGGTTCAGCAGGTACTTTAGTAATTAGTTTGACTGAAGCCCGTTTATGGACAGATGGTCGTTATTTTATTCAGGCTGAACACCAATTAAAGGGTACCAATATCATTCTAATGAAGATTGGAATGCCTGGTGTCCCTACTATTAAAGAATATCTTGATCAAAATGTTGATAAAACAGTGGGATTTGATGGACGAGTAATGTCAAATCAAGAAGTTACTTATTTAAAAAACAGATTAATTTCTGATGTCGATTTAGTTGACGAAGTTTGGCAAGAACGCCCAAGCATTTCTCATCAGCCAGCTTATATTTATGATGAAAAATATTGTGGTGAATCACGTCGTTCAAAACTTGAACGTCTTCGTAAAGCAATGGATGATTGTCAACATCATATTATTACCAGCTTAGATGATATTGTATGGTTATTTAATATCCGAGGAAGTGATGTAGATTGTAATCCTGTAGTTCTATCTTATGCCTTAATCAACCAAAATAATGCTATTTTGTATGTTCAAAAAGATGTAGTTGATGTTAAAACTGAAACTATTTTAAAAAGAGATAATATCATTATCAAAGACTATAATGATATTTATGAAGATGTTAAAAAATTAACAGGTAAAGTATTATTAGATGATCAACTAGTTAACTACCAAATTTTTAACAATTTATCTTGCGAAATAAAAACAGCACCAAATCCAACTCAGCATTTTAAAGCTATTAAAAACCCAACAGAAATTAACGCTACAAAAAATGCTCATATCAAAGATGGGGTTGCAATGACCAAATTCATGTATTGGTTAAAAACTAATGTTGGAAAAATTGAATTAGATGAAGTAACTATTTCTGATAAATTAGCTGCTTTTAGAAAAGAACAAAGTGAATTCTATGATTTAAGCTTTGATACTATATGTGCTTATAAAGCCAATGCTGCACTAATGCATTATAAAGCAGAACGAGATAGTTGTGCTAAAGTTACTAATAATGGGTTATTGTTAATTGATTCTGGAGGACAATATTTAGATGGTACGATTGATACTACAAGAACATTTGTCTTAGGTCCTATTAGTGACATCGAACGTCGTGATTACACAATTGCTTTAAAAGCTATGTTTAGATTACAAACAGCACATTTTCTAGCTGGAACTACTGGTCCTAATCTAGATTTATTAGCTCGAGGAATTGTTTATGAATATAATCTTGATTATCGTTGTGGAACAGGTCATGGTGTAGGTCACTTCTTAAATGTTCATGAAGGTCCTAATGGTTTTAGACCACATGATCGTCCTGGTTTTGCAAAAATGTGTGCATTTGAACCAGGTATGATTACAACAGATGAGCCAGGTATTTATATTGAAAATAGTCATGGTGTTCGTCATGAAAATGAATTATTGTGTGTTGAAGTGACCACTAATGAATATGGTCAATTTTTAAAATTCGAACCAATTACAATGGTTCCATTTGATCTAGATGGTCTAGATTTAGATTTGTTGTCTAATCATGAAATTAAACAGATCAATGAGTATCAACAATTAGTATTTGATCATGTTGCTCCATTTTTAACAAATGAAGAAAGGTCATGGTTACAAGCAAATCTATTAATAAAATAAATATTAATCTACAGGTCTACTAATAGTGGTAGATCTTTTCTTTTGTACTTTTTTAAGTAAACTTTTAATTAAAAAAAGACAGAAAGTACAAACATAGTACCTCCTGTCATCTAAATTCCCAATTCTTTTTTTATTCCATCTTGTAAAATCTTAGAAAAATTAAGTTTATTTTTAATTCCTAATTCATTCAACCACGATGGTAATGTAAGAGTTTTATTTATCGTTTTACTCGAGTTTCTTTTTATCAGCTTATCCACATCAACTTCAATAAGTGCCACACACTGATTACTCTCTACCTTAATATCTTTTATTTGTGATGGCTTAGGAGCATCTTCAAACATATTAAAAATATAATCTTCCAAAACTAATTCCAAAGCATCTTTAGCCATATAAAATGCCTCTTCAGTAGAATCTGCCTGACTATAACATCCATCAACATCTGGAAAATAAACACAAATACCATCATCATATGAAAAAACTGCTGGATAAATTAACTTTCTTGGTAATGCCATATCTTATCACACTCCTATCATTATACAATAAGAGATGGGGTATTGAAACATCATTTAGAGAAGTGAAGTATGCACTAGGGTTGAACGATTGCATTCTAAAAAAAGAAAGCTTATACAACAGGAGATATATGCAAGACTTATCCTATACAATTTTTGTCAAAGGGTCGTACAAGTGATAAAAATACCAAAAAAAGAAAGAAGAAAATATATCTACCAAATCAACTTCACGAGATCATGTCATATAATAAGACACTATCTAACTAAAAAAGGTGGGAAAATCCCACCAATAGAACATCTCATAGCTAAAGAAATCTTGCCAATTCGCCCTGACAGAACATATGCACGACACATTAAGCCAAAAACGGTCGTATACTTTAACTATAGATATGACTAGTCGATACAATTATACACCTTATCAGATGTAGTATCAATACTACACTTTTTTAGCTTGCATAAATGAAAAACCAGAAGATAATATCTATTTAATATAAACTTCTGGTTGAAATATTGTCTTCTTAACTTAATGACATTGCCAATCTAGATTGTTCTTTTTTAATTTTTCTATATTATGATCTCATTATATTCATTTGTCTCATATTCAATGACTTTTTCATATTTTAATGATTTTTGAATATTTATTAATCTTTGATTAGTTGAACCTCGATATAATAGTGATAAACTTTTTTTATCCTGTTCAAATTTACCATCTATCAACATATCACAAACTTCTAATAAAGATTTCATTCTTGAATCTTTAATGATTTGTTCAAATATAAAACCACTATAAATCACAATATTTAAACCTCGATATTTAACCGCTTTACAAATCTCTATTAATGGTTCTATCTGAAGCATTGGTTCACCACCAGAAAGAGTAATTCCATCCAATAATTGATTTTCATCAATTTCCGCTATTATCTCATTAATATCTTTTAAATACCCACCATTCATATCATGACTTTTAGGATTATGACAACCTGAACATTTATGATAACAACCTTGGGTAAAAATTGTATACCTTAAACCAGGTCCATCAACAATTGAATCATTAGCTATTCCAAACAAACGAATCTTCATTATTCTATACCATGTTTAACTCGATCATGTTCCTCAGCTTTTTTACCATCATTGAAACGATCTAAAGTACCAACTAAATACCCAGTAATCCTACGAATTCTTTCAAACCCATGATGTTCTTCTTCAGTTCTACCACAAAGTGGGCAAACATCATCAATAATCCCATTATAACCACAAACTGGATCACGATCAACAGGATGATTTATAGCTCCATAACCAATCCCATTATCATGCATTGCTCGAACAACTTTTTCAAATGCAGCTAAGTTTTTAGTTGGATCACCATCCATTTCTACATAACTGATATGTCCTCCATTTGTTAAAGCATGATATGGCCCTTCTAATTGTATTTTCTTAAAAGCACTGATTGGATAATATACAGGAATATGAAAACTATTTGTATAATAATCCCGATCTGTAATTCCCTCTAACTCACCAAATAACTTTTTATCCATTTTCACAAATCTGCCTGATAAACCTTCAGCAGGTGTTGCAATCAAACTAAAATTCAATTGATATTTTTCACTTGCCATCTCCATTGCCTTAGACATATGTTCAACAATTTGTAATCCTAGAATCTGTGCATTTTCACTTTCACCATGATGTACACCAATTAAAGCTTTTAAAGTCTCAGCCAAACCTATAAATCCAACTGTTAATGTACCATGTTTTAAAACTTCCCTTACCTCATCATCTGGTTTTAGATTATCACTATCAAGCCAAACCCCCTGTCCCATTAAAAATGGATAATTTCTTACTTTACGTCGGCATTGAATTTCAAAACGTTCTAGTAACTGCACAATACATAAATCTAACATTTTATCAAGTTTATCAAAAAATTCATTAACATCACCGTTTGAACGAATTGCTAATCTTGGTAAATTTATTGAAGTAAAACTTAAGTTTCCACGACCAAAACTTATTTCATTGTCTTTATCACATATATTTGCCATAACTCTTGTTCGACATCCCATATATGCAATTTCAGTTTCTGGAGTTCCTTTATAATATTGTAAATTAAATGGGGCATCAACAAATGAAAAATTAGGAAATAAACGTTTAGCTGAAGTTTTACATGCTAATTTAAATAAATCATAATTTGGTTCTCCTTCATTATAATTTATTCCCTCTTTTACTCTAAAAATTTGGATTGGGAAAATAGGAGTTTCACCATGTCCTAATCCTGCTTCAGTAGCTAATAATATATTACGAACTACCATTCTACCTTCACTTGATACATCCATCCCATAATTAATGGAACTAAATGGTACTTGAGCCCCTGCTCTTGAATGCATCGTATTCAAATTATGTATAAAAGCTTCCATTGCTTGATATGTTTCTTTATCTGTTTCTTTATATGCACTAGAAGTAGCAAAATCAATAATTTCATCAACAAATTGATTAATATTATTTTTAGCTAATATCTCTTTTAATTTTTGATTAAAATTTTCATTAAAATCAAGAGTTGGCTTTAAACACATTTTTTCTTTAATTCTAGATACAACTTCATCTCCATCAAGTTTTGTAAGCAAAGTAATAGCTCTACTAAGATTATAATAAAAGTGTTTTATATATGATTTAGCAACCCCTGGTGCCATACCATAATCAAAATTAGGAATAGCTTGTCCACCATGTTGATCATTTTGATTTGATTGAATTGCAATACATGCTAAAGCTGCATACACACTTATACTATTTGGCTCTCTTAAAACACCATGCCCTGTTGAAAAACCATTTTCAAATAATTTAACTATATCTATTTGACAACAAGTAGTTGTAAGGGTCAAAAAATCCATATCATGAATATGAATATCCCCATTTATATGTGCTCGTGCATGTTTAGGATTTAATACAAACATCTCATTGAATTGCTTTGCTGCTTCAGCACCATATTTTAACATTGTTCCCATCGGAGCATCAGCATTAACATTAGCATTTTCTCTTTTTAAATCGCTATCTTTACTATCTGCAAAAGTTATTTCTTCAAATGTTTTCATTAACCGTGAACGCATATCCCTTTCACGAGTACGATTAGCTCGATACAAAATATAAGCTTTAGCTACCCTAACATAACCTTGCTCAATCAATACCTCTTCAACAGTATCTTGAACTAACTCAACTGTTGGTAAAGCACTTTTTTTCATTTCTAATTTATTTTCTACTATTTTTGCAATTTTAATTGCTGTCTTTAATTCATACTTATCACTAGTTGCCTCAAAAGACTTATATATAGCACCAGCTATTTTATCTAATTCAAAAGGAACTAAACGCCCATCTCTTTTTCTAATATTTTCTATCATATGTTTTCCTCCACGCACTATTGCACCATTAGTATATCTTACTTACTATAAAAAATCATTTAAAATACTCTATTACCTAATAATATTTAACCCCAAGATAACACTATATCTTAGGGTATTTATTAATAATCACTTGATAATTTTTATATGTTGCTACTAAATAATAATCATCTAATTCCTCAATAAGACTATATCTAAATATGTCTTCTTGATTTAAATCATACTCTTTAATCAACTTATGCATTATCTTTCTACTATCCTCTTTATTTAAAGTAGCTTTCCACCATCTTTTTGGTTTAACTTTTGCTAGAAGCAAATAATCTTCAATCAAATCACTTAAATATTTATCATTTAAATAACTATTCAAATAACTAAATAATTCATCATTTTGATAATTTATATGTTTATAATTGTGTTTTTTATAATAATTTCCTAAATCCAAGAAGAAATAAAAAGGCGAATCAACCTGTTTCATAATTTTATTCATTGTAATTGGCATTTTTCCACTATTCCAATACTTTTCCAACATATCTTCAACGATATGAATTTTTTTTATATCTTCTTTTGATAAATCATTACTTGCAATTAATTCATAAGGAGGATTAATATCATATATATATCCATACTTATCAGCATCTTTTCTTAAACTTGTTCCACGAAGAAGTTTTAAAAAACCAAGTTGTAATTCTTTAGGATAAAAGCTAAAAACATCATCAAATGATTTGGCAAACCTATTTAGATTTTCTAAAGGCAATCCTGCAATTAAATCTAAATGAAAATCTATTTTATGATTAGTTTGCAATTGTTTAATAACTTCACTTAACCTTGTAAAATCTTGATACCTTTTAACTATCTCATTTGTAGGTTCATAAGTTGATTGTATACCAATTTCAAATCGTAATAATCCCTCTGGTGCATATTTATTAATATAATCAATTATTCTTTGATCCAAAACATCTCCATTAATTTCAAATTGAAATTGTATTCCTGGACAATAATGTTGAAAAATAAATTCCAGAATTGCTAGAGCATGATCGGTTTTAGCATTAAAACTACGATCTAACAACTTAATTATTTTAACATCTGTTTCCATCAATAATTTTAGTTGTTTTTTTAAATAATCAAGACTAAAAAAACGTAATCCTTTTTCTAAAGACGATAAACAATACTGACACTGATATGGACATCCTCGACTAGTTTCAAAATATAAAACCCTTTTTGACATATCCACTAGATCTCGTTTTAATAAATACGGTGAGTCAAGCGATTCAAGATATTTTAAATCAACAGGAACTGTTTGATGATAATCTCGATTACTCTTACTACTAACGCCTTGAATAAATATCTCTTGTTCCTTTTCCAAACAATCTAATAATTGTTTAAAAGCAATTTCTCCTTCCCCACTAATTATATAATCTATCTCATAGTTATCTAAAAAGTAATCAATCTCATAACTAACTTCAGGACCGCCTAAAATAATAATTAAATTCTTATTTTGATCTTTTAATTTAATACATAATTCCTTAATTAACTCAACATTCCAAATATAAACACTAAATGCAACAATTTGAACTTTCCTTGCAATAATATCAGCAACAATATTATCAAGATCTTCTTTTATTGTATATTCTACAAAATCTACATCATGATAATCTTTAGTAGAAACATATAAAAGACGTAAAGATAATGATTTATGTATGTATTTTGAATTTAAAGTAGTAATTAATGTCTTCATTTATTTACCTCATTAAAATAATCTAGAGTAAATTCTCTAGATTATTGTTTTTTAACTTTTGGCATAATATTATTATATAAACAATATTCCTCAAAAGTCCATTTCTTTTCCACTATTTCCTTAGCTACATCTTCACCAACATATCGTAAATGCCATGGTTCATGTGCAATTCCAGTAATACCATCTGTTCCATCTTCAAAACGAATTATAAAACCAAATTTAGCACAGTTTTTTACAACCCATTTATATTCATCAGTATCACCAAATGTAATTTTCTTTCCTTCAACAACACTTTGTGATGTTAGATCTATCCCTAGTCCTGTTTGATGTTCACTAGCCCCAGGTTGAGCAACATATTCATTTGCATACTTAGTATTATAACGTCTTACAAAATCTGCCATTGTATCAACTTGTGTTTGATATGAGCGATAGGCACTGTTTACTACTAACTCTAAACCTTCTTTTTGAGCCGCTTTATACATTTTTGTTAGAGCATCTGATGTTTCCTTGGTCATCTTTGAATTTTGACAATCAGGTGCTACAGGTATTTCGGGATCAACTAAATCTGGTTCATAATCTTCCGATAAATAAAAGCCTTTTTTTACTAATGTTAATAAATTACTAGGATTTGTTATAGTATATTTTTCTTTTGGTTCACCATTACTTGATATGATAAATGGATAATTAGTAATGCAAACAGCATAATTATAATCCTTATATATATTATATGCATTAATATAAGATTCTATATTTTGAAGCTGATATCCCTTTACTTTACGATAAGGTGTTATATCCTTAGCAGTATATTTATGATCAATTAAATATTGAAAATCATTCTGTGATGCACCGTCATCTATTAAACTCCAAATTAATTTTTCATTATATCCCATACTTTTTAACTTAGGAACCTGACCGATAAACAAATCATCAACATATTCAACAACATCAGCATATTTCATTTTTTTATTTATCCCAAAATATCTTTCATACTCATCGTATAAAGTAACTTTAGGAGATTCTTTGATCCAATTAACAATATGGTCCATTTTTGGATGGGATAAAATTTCTTCCTCATCACCTTTTGGTAAAGACAAGATTTTACTTGTTTGAGAAAAAGAATATCCTTTCACTAATAATTTAATCCGACTTAAATTTAAAAATACTAATAAACCAACAATTAAAGCTACAGCTACAATAGCTGCAATTACAACTCTACCTACTCTTAAACGACTTTTATGTCCACTATTATACGAACTATAATATGAATAGTCTCTTCTTTTTTTAAACATTACAATATTACTCCTTATTTACACATATTTAAATAATCATTTCTACCTAAAATATATTGATCATTACCATAGCTATCAATAATAACTACCAGTGGCATATCTACCACTTCTAATCTTCTAATTGCTTCAGGTCCTAAATCATCAAATGCAATAATCTCACATTTCTTTATACAACTAGACATCATTGCACCAGCACCACCAATTGCACCTAAATAGATACCATCATATTCAATAATTGCATCCTTAACACTTTGAAGACGGTAACCTTTACCAATCATTGAACGTAAACCTAATTTAATTAATGTTGGAGCAAAAGCATCCATTCTTCCTGAAGTAGTTGGTCCTCCACTACCAAAAACTTTTCCTGGTTTACTTGGTGTTGGACCCACATAAAAAATCACTTGATCTTCAAGTGGAAGAGGCAGTTTTTCTCCTTTTTCAATTAATGCCATTAATCGTTTATGGGCAGCATCACGCCCTGTATAAATAGTTCCACTAAGTAATATCTCATCACCAGCATGCAACTTTTTTATTTTTTCAATTGTTAGTGGCGTAGTTAATCTAATCATAATTTTGCCTCCTTATGACGTGCTACATGGCAGCAAATACTAACAGCTACTGGCATCCCTGCTATATGAGTTGGATGAGTTTCAATATTTAATGATAAAGCTGTAGTTTTCCCACCATACCCCGCTGGTCCGATTCCAGTATTATTTATCATTTCTAATAGTTCTACTTCTAAATCAGCATATCGAACATCTTGATGATGACTACCAATTTCTCGCATCATAGCCTTTTTTGCAAGCATAGTTACTTTATCAAATGATCCACCGATTCCTACCCCAATCACCATTGGTGGACAGGCATTCGGTCCAGCATCATTGACTACTTTTAAAATAAAATCTTTGACTCCTTGTAATCCATCACTTGGTTTTAACATCTTTATTTGTGACATATTTTCAGATCCAAAGCCTTTTGGTGCTACTACGATTTTAAATTCATCACCCATAACAATATCAAAATAAATAATTGCTGGTGTGTTATCTTTTGTATTAATTCGATCAAACAATGGATCACTAACAACTGATTTTCTTAAATATCCTTCCTGATATCCCTGACGAACACCTTCATTTATAGCTGCTTTTAAATCACCATCAATATGTACTTCTTGACCTATAGTAATATAAACAAAAACCATTCCAGTATCTTGACAGATTGGCATCATATTATCACGTGCTAAATTAGCATTATCAATTAAAACATCAATTGTCTTTTTAGCAAGTGGATAAGGTTCTTCATTTTTTTTGTCTACTAACGCCCTAAAAACATCACCTGGTAGATCACAGGCAGCATCAATACATAATTTTTTTACTGTTTGAATGATATCTTCACATTTTATTTCTCGCATAATTTTTCCTTTCATAAAAAAAGATAAAAAACTTTTTAAATAATTTTATTTTAAATATTTGGATAATATAAAGAATAGTATCTAAGTGATATTAACTCTATCATTGTAAGCAATGTATGTTTACCTGTTTTAGGTTGTTCACCATCACCTAAAACAATCATATAATCAATTTTAATACCAATATCAATTTCAGGATTACTTGTCATTAAAACAACTTTACATCTTGATTTTTTTAGATACTGTAAAATTTTTGGGTTACTATGGACAAAATACCCATTAACTGTGACAATTATTGCCACACTATTTTGATCTAAAGATTTAGCACAATCAATCTGGCGTTCTGTTTCCATATAAGCCATCGTAAACTTTTCTAACATCAGCAAATCAGTTTGAAAGTTCAAAGCAACAGAATGAGAAAATTGTACTCCAAAAAATACTACTGAATCACTATCATGGATAGCTTGTAAAACTTTATCAATCACATTCCAATCTAGTTGATTTGGTAACTTAGAAATTGCTTTACAAACTTGATTACTATAGTATTTAGTACACTCTTTTGGTTTATTCCTCATCATATTTAAAGGAACATTTATTAAGTTATTAAATTTCCTACTATCTAGAGTAAAAGAAGAACATGCCTGTTTCAAATGAGCATAATTTTCATAACCTAAAGTACGACAAAATCTCGATATTGTAGCTGGAGAAACATAACACTCTTTAGCAAGTTGACTAATTCCCATTTTTGCAACTTTAGAAAAATTATGAGCCATATACCATGCAATATTATAATTTGTATCTGCATCATTAGCAGTATCCAAGAAAGTAATCAAGCGATAAAATAAGTTTTTCATTCTTATTCCTCCATCTTAGATGTATTATACACTAAATTTCGACATTTTAAAATAGTGCTAATATTATCAAAAATCATTATCACATATTTTAAGACAATTTTTATACATTATTACCATTGTTTAATTATATACTAACAATGTAGTCAAAAAAGAAATATGATTTTCCCTTCAAAATATTATGGCTACAAAAAATAATAAAGATATCCTTCCCTGATATCATATAAATTATTAGTATCCTTTCCCTGATAGCTAATAATTAAAATGACAAGTTTTTTCCCAACTTGTCATTTTTTCTTTATAAAATTGTCTGATAAAGACGCAAAACATTTTTATAAAATACTTTTTCAATTTCTTCTTCTTTTAAACCTGCCTCAAATAACGCATCTTTTAACATCGGCATCATTGAAGCATCTTTTAATTCAAGATCTTGTGAAATACCATCAAAATCACTACCTAAACCGACATAATCAATTCCTACTAAATCCCTAATATATAAAATATGTTTCACCATATCCTCAATACAAGAGCGTACTCCACCAGTATTTGATGCTTTTAAAAAATCTCCACAAAAATTTATTCCCATAACACCATTTCGCTTTGCTAATAATTTAATCATATCATCAGACATATTTCTAGCTACTCCACACACAGAACGAGCATTACTATGAGAAGCCACAAAAGGCTTTGTTGTATACTTCAAAACATCATAAAATCCAGCATCTCCCAAATGAGAAACATCAATAATTATTCCTAGTCTTTCCATCTCTCTAACATATTCAATTCCAAAATCTGTTAAACCATCTTGGGTATTTATATGATACAGATCCTTATATTCTTTTGTACTTATAAGATTTGGATATCCAATACCATTTGGATGATTCCAAGTTAAAGTAATCATTCTTACTCCTAAACGATAATAATTACGTAAAATAGCAAGATCATTATTTATTACAGCACCCTCTTCAAGTGTCAACATAGCTGACATTAAGCCATCTCTTTGATTATCTTCAATATCTTGATAGCTAAAAATTGGTTTTATTAAATCTTTATTCTTTTCAATCTCCTGATAATAAAGATCAATCAATCGTTGAGCTTTTGTCAATGGATCATCTTTTTCCCCAAGATTTACAAACATTGCAAAATTCTGTAATAAATAATCCCCCTTTACCATTTTTCTTAAATCAATATTAAATTCATTTTCTAATAAATTACCACCCTCATCATATAATCTTAAGATGGTATCACAATGCATATCTACTACTTTCATTTTCTCACCTATTCCATCTTATGCACATAATGTACAGCTATACATCCAAGACCACCATGACATGTTAATACTGCTGGTAATTTATTTATAATTATATCAATTCCTGGAAATGTTTCTTCAAAAATATTTTTTACATTGATTGCTGAATTTTCATTATCCCCATGCGATATGTATAAAGTATAATCCTTTCTATTTACACCATCCTCTTTAAATTTATCAATTATTGTTTTGTTAATTTTTGTTTCAGTTCTACTCATTGCATACTTATCAACACAACTTCCGTCTTCTTTTAAATATAATAATGCTCTCACTTTTAATATTGATGCCATTTTAGCTGCCACTGGAGATAAACGACCACCTCGTACTAACTGTTTAAAATCTTTAGGAACCAAAAATGAAAAACTATTTTTTGTCTTCATTTCCAACATAGTAAAAATATCATTTACATCATATCCACGATCTGCCATATTTTTAGCAGTAATAGCCATATCCATAACAGGTGCTCCAACTTGACGACTATCATATATATACATATTATTCATTTCTAATTGATTTTTAACTAAATTAAATCCACTCCATGTACCACTTAAATCACTACTACATGTAATTACAATAATGGCATCATACTTCTTTGACTTCCATTTCTCCATCAATCCCTCTAAATAACCTGTATTAGGTTGTGAAGTAGTAGGAACATAATCCTCTTTTAATTTTTGATATAATTGATCCGTTGTAATATCAAGTTGGTCTTTATACTCTATCCTATCAATAAGCACACTTAAAGAAACAAGTTCAACCCCATATTCTTTTGCTTGAATACTATTCATAGCACTAGTCGTATCAGTTACAATTAAATAATTTTTCATTATCTTCTATCCTTTCAAAATTCTAATTCTCTTTCTTTATATTCTGTCGTAAGATTCTGATATTTTTTTAACCATTCTATCCCTTCGATATACTCTTCTTCACTTAAAAGTTCATCTAAAATTCCAAACCTTACTAATGAACACACATCATAGATACTTTGCCATAAGGCATCAAACTTATTTTCATCAACTTTGATATCACTTTGTTCACTTTCTTCATAAACTACTAATTGATGAGCTTCTCTAGTTGCTTTATCAATATCTGAAATTGTCATTATTTATCCTCCTTGACATTTGTATATTAAAATTATAACATTATTTTAGCAAAAGGAGACAAAAACATGAAAACTATTTCAATTTTTCAAGTACAAGATATCAATAATTTATTAAAACAAAATAACTATGACTATGTTTTAAAGCTTAATGACACTTGTGGTAATCAAAGTTTATATCTTCAATGTACTGGTAAAACTACAGATATAAATGAACTCTGCAATCTAATTAATAACTATTTAAAAAATAATTATCTACAAGTTATCCCTAGTACTATTAATCCTTATAATTTGACTTTAAAATAATATCTTTATTATAATCATAATTAGATAATTTCTTATTTAAAAATATTTTTATATTTTATTTCAATTTTAATACTTAAATTTATATAAAAATTTAAATTGTAAACAAAAAAAGACATGAACTTATAGATTTTTATAAAACCTTAAGCTCATGCCCAGACCATAATAATGGTCTTATTTTTATTTATATTCCTTTTTTCTTAAAAAATATATAACCCAACCCTAACATAACAATTCCAGATACCCAAAACATACTGATAATTGAATCAATATTTTTTTCATCACTTGTTTGAGGTTGAATTGGTAATAATTCATCTCTCATTTCAATTCGCTGAACTTTGTTAGTATCTTTAACTATAAACTCTATTGCTTGAGCAATTTGATATCCTTTAGGAGCAGCTTCCTCACTAAGTCGATATTTATGTCCAACAATCAAACCTTCAAACATATGTGGTTGATTACCTGATACCCAACGTTCTATAAAAATATTTTCACCAGTTGAAATATCTTCAAGTAGTAACCGAGCTCCTGGCAATTCTTTTGAATTTGTTATATCTATTTTAGAAATTTCAACTTTTGTAAATTCATCAACCATCACTATTTCTTGATCTTGCTTATCATCTTCAACAATAAATTCAATATCATCTGCTAATACATAACCATCTGGTGCTTGTAGTTCTTTTAAAATATATGTTTCTCCAGCTATTAACCCTTCAACATTATGATTTTCACCTTCATCTACAACCCACTGATCAACAATATTTTTTGTCTTTGTTGATACAACCTGTAAAAGCGCACCATCTACAACCTTACCATAAATATCTATCTTTTTAACACCTACAACTTTATCAACCATGTGAACTTTTTGTTTCTCACTTGTATTTTCAATTACAAAACTTATCTCCTTTGCCTGTACATAACCAAGGGGAGCAAAGTCTTCTTTAAGAATGTAAGTTTTACCTATTTCTAATCCTTCTACAACATATGGTTTTTTACCCGAAATCCATTCGCATACAACATTTCGATTACTATCTAAAAGCTGCATAAAAGCTCCTTCAAGCTCTTTTGTTCCAGTTACTGCTGTTTTACTTATTTCTATCATAGTTGGTTTGTTTACAATATTTTGTGTTACAGTATAAACTTTAGTAGTTAGATCTGTTTGTATAAACTTAATCTCATATTTAATTCCATTATGAACCAAACCCTCTAATGTTGATATCTCTTGTAATTCATATATCCCCATTGGTAAATCAGATACTGTTAATTTCCCATCTTTAGATAGATTATATTCTCCAACTATTGCATTTTTTCCATAAATAATAGTTCCATCTGCCATATCTAATATATTTTCTTTAGCAGTTAATCTAAATTTAATTTTGCTTAAATCATTATTTTTAATAAATGATTTATCAACTATATTTGATTCTATTGACTTAACTACTTTTAATTGACCCTCTGGTTTATCATTTTTAATAACTACTTCTAAAATTGGATCTCCATCTTTATCTTTATTGTAATCACGAATGTTTTCAATTATAAAATCAATTGGTTTATCTAATGACAAATAACCTGTTGGTGTCTTTATTTCATCAATGTAATATTTACCCACATCTAATTGTAATGGTAACATTACACTTCCTATATCTCCATCATTATTAAATGAACCTGATGGTACTACTATATTATCAGCACTAGTAGTAAAACTATCATAAATCTTTCCACCAATTTTTTGTTTAATCACTTCTCCAGCCTTATAAATAATTCTTCCATTAGACACTATATCTTCTCTTGCTTTCACTTTAAATGTAGCACTATTCAATGTAACAACTTTATTACTATCTAAATCTTTTTTTACAAGCTTTAATTGTGTTGTTGCAGGACGATTATTAATATTAATAATTTTGATTTGCTCAACATCTATATATTCACTATAATCTTTTGTTACTGATACTATAAAATCGGGTGCTGTAATATAATCTTGAGGGGTCTTTGTTTCACGAACTATATATTCACCATATGGTAAATACTTAGTATGTGCTTGACCATTTTGATCAGTTGTAATTACATCATAAATAATAGAATTATCCCATCCAATTTTATCTACTTCACTTTTTAATTTAAAAGTAAATTCAGCATTAGCAAGTCCTACAACAATCCCAGATTCTGCATCTTTTTCACCTGCTTTAAAAATCTTTATTTTTTGCATATTAACACGATTGTCAGTGTTTGTAGAACGAAGTATTTTAGAAACTATTTGACCTTCATAGTCAATAGAAACATCAATATCATCAGAATTTAAAACTAAGGTTTCATTACTTTTACTCTCTTCTATGTAGTATTTCCCAATATGAAGATCATCAAATTTTAACTTACCTTGTTCATCAGTTGTCTGTATATCAATAACATCATCTCTTTCAAAGTAAGTAACAGTACCAGTTTTATTAGTAATCTTTTCTTTAGCTTTTAAAGTGTACTCATTTCCTTGTAAATATGCATCACCTAATTTACCATCTGTTTTATCTGTATTTATTTCTTTTGTTAAATTAATTTCACCACGTGGTTCTTCATTTACCACCACTTGGGTAGTTGTCTGATCTTTATTTACAGTTAATGTATATATTGTTTCATTTAACAAATAACCCTCAGGGGCTTGAATTTCCTTTAATTCATAAGTTCCTACAGGCAAATATTCAACTAATAATTTACCATTTGTAACAATAATATCTTCTGAATATCCGTCAAAAGAAATAGATTTAAGATTGAATACAGCATCATCTATTAAATCTGTATTAGTATTAGTTTTCTTAATTTCAATTTTTCCAAGATCTATCCAATTGATATCTAAATATAATACTGTACCATCTGGATCCCACATCCAAGTCCCCTCTGTTTGATCACCTTCAATACCTGTTTTAATTGCAAGAGCAGTAAACATCTCACAACCACTCCCACACACATTTCCACTTTGATAATTGGATGGTGAATTTTTACATGGAGCAGTAAAATAAAAAGATTCTCCACCATGAACTGTTGCTATTCCACCTGTTTGAACAAAACCCGTTTTTGTTATGTGAATAGTAACATTATCTTGTAATGGAATATTAATAACTGCTAAATCAGTTCCATTAAAAGTAACTGTATTTGTTTTTTGGGTTTTAGTTTCTTTATCAAATTCAGCATTAAATATAGCTGTTTTTCCAACTGTATTTCCAGACCAAGAAACACCATTACCAGGTTCGGGTAAATTTAGTATATCACGATACATATTCATTATATTTGTACCATAACTTCCACCAAAAGCCTTATTAAATAATTCTTCATTAAATCCGTTCCAATCATTGCTATATGCTCCAGATAAAAATATATGTGTCAAAAGATATTTAACATCATCATTTGTTAAATAATCATCATCTGGACAAATAGCCTCCTTTAAATTATAACCATTCGCAAATTGTCCCCATGCAGCTGGACCTCCAAAACCATAATATAATAATTTACGTACTGCTTCATTATTTTCAATTACTTCAGCAGGATATTGACCATTTTGAGGTGAATTTTTACTCGATTCTAAACAATATGCCCATTTACCATTATACATAGTTGAATAAGTACTCCAACTTGATAGCCCAGATATTTTCCGTCCCCACCATTCTGGATACTTAATATTCTTAATTCTTGTAAATTCATGTGGTACCTTGTCATCCCAAGCATTGACAGAATTTAACTGTGAAAAAGACATAGAAAAAATCACTAAAGATACAAGTAAAAGTTTTCCTATTTTTGTAAAAATTGTTTTCATTATTTTCCTCCATACAAAATTTAAGCAGTTTTAGTCTTACTTAGGACAAATTATCTAAATTGTTTCTTATCTTTAAAAACGAAAAAATAATGACGTTAAAACTGAAAATTATTCCTTTAATATTTTCTAACATCATTTTACTTCTTTAAATTAGTATTATAATCAAACACATTAATCATCCATAAAATAATAAGACAATCATTCGATTGTCTACCTATGGTTTAAATATCCATTTATTTAAAAACATTTTATTACCTTTCTTAAAATAAATTTCCATAATAAAAAAAGACTCACTGTCTTTTTTATTCAACCAATATTTATTTTTCATACATGCCATAACCATAATCAGAACAGTTAGAATATCTATCTGCTTCAATATGCATTATAATTTTATTTTTTGCCTCTTGAATAGATACTGTTGATTCTACATAATATCCACACTCTTTACATTTAGCCCAATAATATTTAGTTTTTTCAAAAGATGGAGGCAGTGTCTCTCCTGATGAACTTCCAGAATTACTTCCACTATTTGGTGAACCATTGTTGTTATTCCCATTTGATGATCCACTACTAGAATTATTGTTAGAAGAACCACTGCTACTGTCACTAGTATTGTTTCCACCATCTAATGGACCACTGCTATTAGAATTTTGACTCGAATTTGAGCTGTTGATTGTAGTTGCTTTCTTCTTAGCTATTGTCTTTACAGATTTAGAACCATCATCATTTATAACTATCTCTTCACTAACTTCTTCATCACTATCAGGTGGAGATATAATTATCACTGTAAATTCTTTTTCTGATTTATTTTTATTTACATCCTCAATTGATACTTTAACTCTATATTCACCAATCTTATTTATATCAATAGTACTTATATCAATAATATAATCATTAAGAACTGCTAAATCAGTTGCCTGCATAAATCTCTTAAAATCAAAAGTATCTAAATCTGTTCCTAAGAAAATCTCTATATTTTTAGGAACAATTAATTCTGGTTTAGTAGTATCTTTTACAATTACTTTTACTTCTTTTGTCTCATTTTTATACTTTAAAATTATTCTATATGTACCAATTGCAGCATAGCCCTTATCCCTCTCACTCTTTGTTCCATCGCCATTATCAATAATCTCAATTTCATTTTTTACATTAGACTTAAGTTTAGTATTTTCTAAAACATCATTTTTATCATTCATACTCAATTTATTTACATTTAAATAGTATTTTGGATCTGTAGGAATTACTTGACCATATTCTACTATAATAACCTCATCATTTACTTCCAATAATTCTCTCTTTAAATTTACTAATAGATAAACACTTAATCCAATTAGAATAACTACTACACCCCATATAATTATAATCTTTCTCTTTCTTGTAAACATCATCTATCTCCCTCCTAGTATATTATTGCTATAAACAAAAATGTACCAATAACTGGTACAATCCATCTAATCTATTTAATTATAGCTCTCTACGACATAATATTATCATTGTTATATATTTCTGTCAATCTTACCCAATATATCTAAAAACTATATAAATCTATTATTTTCACAAAAAAACAGTAATTTATTTATATATAAACAAAATAATTATCTTTATAACAATATAAATATGAGACAAACTTGATACTATTATAAAATATTTTCTATATTATATTTAACATATAAACAAAAACTATATAAATAATTCAATCAAAAATAACAATCAGATTATACATCTTTATAAATGTAAATCACAAAAAATTTGCCACACTATCTATGAAATCAATTGATAAAATTATCAATTCAAATCCACAACAGTTATTTCTACATTCAAAAAGGTATCTCAAACCTCGTTAGATTTTAGATACCTTTCTTCAACTTTAAATCAGTTTGTGAAGTTACTATTCCCTATTAAATTTTGAAATTTAATTTCCACTAACCCCATCAAAATTTAGAGACCCTTTTATTGATTAATACAATAAAATTTGAAATCCCTAATTCTTATTAATCTTCTTTTCTTCTTAGTAAACTTAGTCCAGCTAAACTTAACATTGTTAATCCTGCAAAGATTCCCACTAAACCATTATCTCCAGTTTTTATACTTGCAGTTGTATCTCCAGCTTTTACTAGTTCTAATCCTTCAAGAGCTTTTGTCAATGCTTTCTCAGCAGCCTTTACTTCTGCCTCACTTGCTTCTGGATCTTCTAATACTGCTTTGGCTTTTATTACTTCATCTGCTACTACTGCCCATGTATTAGCCGTATAACTTGCTGCATTTAATCCATTTGCCTTATTGATTAAATCCGCTAATAAATCTTTATTTGGTTTTAATCTTAAGTTCAAATATGCTCTTGTTAATGCATCACATGCTTCATCTACTTCTGC
>ERZ808046.512-NODE-512-length-31915-cov-8.007852_pt1 | contig 31915 bp, 30 predicted proteins | sample MGYA00380196_ERZ808046 | MGnify/ENA primary metagenome ERZ808046 (study PRJEB31490, sample SAMN06133421) | mouse gut metagenome | isolation source: Z6_2 | host: mice | place: China: Chengdu | collected 2015-05 ...
TTAAAATCTGCTTCATATCCTCACTTCCTTTGCTTTTTGCAGATAGTATAACAGGCAAATGTCCGCGAAATGTTACAATGGTGGAAAAATTTTATTTTCTTTTTTACGAGCATCTGCCGGTTTATGTGCATCTTTGGGAATTAGCCATACCCGGCTGAGATGAACCACTCCATCAATCCGGTTTTCTGCACATAGTTTCTGCACCCGGCGCTCGGATAATTTCCATTTCTTTGCAGCCTCTTGTACCGTCATATATTCAAACATAGCCAACCTCCTACTGAAAATCGTATTTTTATTATAGTCGGTCAACCGAATAATAGCAATGGTATCATTGTGAACAAATCCTAAATAAAGGTTCTCAAAACTACTGGCAAGCAATGCAATCTTCCGTAAGATTGCGTATTTTGGCAGGAATCCATTTCCGGTATTCCTGCCAAAATGCTTGTTGGTGACATGTCCCCAAACCCCTGAGATCATCACCTGCGGTGATGGCTGCGTGTTCCGTTAGAACGCTGAAAAATCGAATCCTAATATTTTGCCAAAATAGAAAAATGCTATGCAATCGGCGAACCTTTTGCATAGCATTTTCTTTTTTTCCGTTTACCTGGCGCAAGTCATAAGTTTTGCAATGTTTCCTTATGGGCTACTGTCATTCTGCAGCCCCCATTTTCTATACTTTAAAACGATATCCAACACCCCAGATCGTCTCAATATACTGGGGTTTTGCGGTGTTAAATTCGATCTTTTCACGAATTTTTTTGATGTGTACGGTGACGGTGGCGATGTCACCGATGGATTCCATGTCCCAGATTTTGCTGAAAAGCTCTTCCTTTGTGTATACGTGGTTGGGATTCTGGGCAAGGAACGTAAGCAGATCAAATTCTTTGGAGGTAAACGCTTTTTCTTCTCCGTTGATCCATACTCTCCGGGCGGTCTTGTCGATCTTGATGCCCCGGATTTCGACGATCTCATTTTCCTGGATGCCGCTGCCCACCAGGCGCTCATAACGGGCCATATGGGCTTTGACACGGGCAACCAGCTCACTTGGACTGAATGGCTTGGTCATATAGTCATCGGCGCCCAGCCCAAGTCCACGGATCTTGTCGATATCATCCTTTTTGGCGGAGACCATGATGACCGGGATATTTTTCTCTTCCCGGATTTGCCGGCAGATCTCAAAACCGTCGATGCCCGGAAGCATCAGATCAAGGATGATCAGATCAAATTCTTCTTTCAGAGCCCTTGTAAGCCCGATATCGCCGCGTTCTTCGATCTCCACTTTGAAGCCGCTAAGCTCCAGATAATCCTTTTCCAGATCAGCAATGGCCTCTTCGTCTTCAATAATCAAAATCTTACTCACTTACTGGCACCTCCTGATATTTTCTGAGTACAAAATACATGGTTGTTCCTGCTTCTTCTTTGCTGGTTACCCACACCTTTCCGCCGTGGTCTTCCATAATCTTGTGGACGATGGAAAGACCGATGCCGCTGCCTCCTTTGGAGGAATTTCGGGAAGTGTCGGTCCGGAAGAAACGGTCAAAGATGTAAGGCAGATCTTTGGTGGCGATGCCCCGCCCGTTGTCCTCAATTTCCACTTGGATAAAATCACCCACATCCAGCACCCGGATATGGATAAAACGTTCTTGCTTATCCATATATTTGATGGAATTTCCCACAATGTTATTGATTACCCGCTTCATCTGCTCGGCGTCTGCGATGACCAGCACATCGTATGTGACCTGATTTTCGTAGGTCAGCTCGATCTGCTGCTGCCCAAGTTCCAGCCCGATGTCTTCCACACAGTCGTCAAAATATTCACGAACATTAATCTTACTGAAAGTATAGGGAATGCGGTTGGTGTCGATCTTGGAATAGAAAGTCAGCTCATTGATCAGACGGTCCATGTCGTTGGCTTTGTTGTAGATGGTCCGAAGGTACTTGACCTGCTTTTCCGGGGTGTCGGCCACACCGTCCAAAAGCCCTTCGACATATCCTTTGATGGCGGTAATCGGCGTCTTGAGGTCGTGGGAGATGTTGCTGATCAGTTCTTTGTTCTGGCTGTCAAAAACCACCTTTTCCTCCGTGGACTCTTTGAGCCGGATCCGCATCTCCTCGAAATCTGCACAAAGTTCTCCGATTTCGTCGTTGTCTTCGATATCCACTTCAAAGTCCAGGTTGCCGTCCCGGATATTGCGGGTGGCTTTTTTCAAGGTCTCGATGGGATTTAAGATGCTCCGGTAGATCCATACGATCAGAAAACTGCTGGTCATGGCCATGATAAGGATTACGGAGATCAGCATCTCTCCTAAAAATTCCCTGGTCTGGGGCGTGGCCACCTCCACAGGCTGCAGACTCATAAACCCGGCAAATACCACACTGATCAAAAACAACGGAACCGCAATGACAATGCCGAATGTGATGATGAGCTTTGTCTTTAGATTCAACGCTTTTTCCTCCGTCTTTTCACTATTGGAATTATAACACATGTGAGCAAAGATATTTATAAACTTTTTGTAAAACCCTATAAAATGATTCGAAACCCTTGACTTTTTCCGCTGTCGGATGTATGGTAAAAAAAGAAAAAGCCCATAACGAAGTTTTCTCTTATTCAGAGTGGTGGAGATACATAGGATCTGTGAAGCCCGGCAACCCCTGCATGCAGGAAGGTGCTAACCTGAGCGAGTGATCGAGCAATAAGAGGATTTGATGAGCATTTATCAGGTCCGCTTATGCGGGCCTTTCTTTTTTACTGGCACAGGACAGTCCTGAAAAACCATCTGGTTTTTGGGGTACGATTCTGTGCGCCGGACGGGATCTTGTGTCCGGCAAAAGTTACCTTTAAAATCCAAGAGAGGGGAAGGAGATTAACATGGAAAAATTATTGTTTACTTCGGAATCTGTAACGGAAGGCCATCCGGACAAAATGTGCGATCAGATCTCAGACGCGATCCTGGACGCTTTGATGGCCCAGGATCCTATGAGCCGTGTGGCTTGTGAGACCTGTACGACCACCGGTCTTGTGATGGTCATGGGAGAGATAACCACCAAAGCTTATGTGGACATCCAGAAGATCGTACGGGATACAGTCCGTGAGATCGGATACACGAGAGGAAAATTTGGTTTTGATGCCAATACCTGCGCGGTGGTCACTGCCATCGACGAGCAGTCTACGGATATCGCCATGGGCGTGAACAAAGCACTGGAAGCAAAAGAGAATCAGATGGATGACAGTGAGATCGAAGCCATCGGTGCCGGAGACCAGGGCATGATGTTCGGCTATGCGACCAATGAGACCCCGGAGATGATGCCGTATCCCATCGCTCTGGCACACAAGCTGGCGCTGCGCCTGACGCAGGTGAGGAAAGACGGAACGCTGCCTTATTTAAGACCTGACGGAAAGACCCAGGTAACCGTGGAATACGACGAGAGCGGCAGACCTGTCCGCCTGGATGCGGTGGTACTTTCCACGCAGCACAGTGATGATGTCACCCAGGAGCAGATTCACAAAGACATTAAAAAATACGTCTTTGACGAGATGCTTCCGGTGGATATGGTGGATGCGGATACGAAGTTTTTCATCAATCCTACTGGACGTTTTGTCATCGGAGGACCGCATGGAGACAGCGGCCTGACCGGACGGAAGATCATCGTGGATACCTACGGCGGATATGCCCGTCATGGCGGCGGAGCGTTCTCTGGCAAGGACTGCACGAAGGTGGACCGTTCTGCGGCGTATGCGGCCCGCTATGTGGCAAAGAACATCGTGGCCGCAGGTCTTGCGGACAAATGTGAGATCCAGCTTTCCTATGCCATCGGCGTGGCAAGACCCACCTCCGTCATGGTGGATACATTTGGAACCGGGAAGATTTCCGACCAGAAGCTGGTGGACATCATCCGGGAGAACTTTGATCTGCGCCCGGCAGGCATCATCAAGATGCTGGATCTGCGCCGGCCCATTTACAAGCAGACGGCTGCTTATGGACATTTTGGCCGCACGGACCTGGATCTTCCCTGGGAAAAGACGGACAGGGCAGATGCATTAAAAGCATATCTGTAACAGAAACAGCTGCCATGGGAGCGTACCATGGCAGCTGTTTTTGACGATTGGCTGCTCTTCTTGTTATCAGATCTGAAAAAATAAACTATACTATAGTAAGCCTTTCTTTAAAAAGGCAGATCAAAACAAGAAGAGGGAGAAATTTATGAAAAAAATCTTACAAAGTCTTCCGCTGCGGCTGCTTTTGGGTGTTGTTTTGGGTATCTTCGGAGGGCTGATTGCAAACGAAGCTTTTATGAATCTGGTGGTGACGTTCAAGCAGATGCTTGGTCAGGTGATTACGTTCTGTGTGCCGCTGATCGTCATCGGTTTTATTGCACCTTCCATCACAAGGCTTGGGAAGAGCGCTTCAAGGATGCTGGGCGTCGCCCTGCTTCTGGCCTACGTCTCCTCCATCGGAGCCGCTTTTTTCGCCATGCTGGCGGGGTACGGGCTGATCCCGCACCTGTCCATCATCACTTCGGCGGAAGGTTTAAAGGAGCTTCCGGAGGTGATCTTCCTTCTGGAAATTCCGCAGATCATGAGCGTCATGAGCGCACTGGTGTTCTCCGTCCTGATCGGGCTTGGAGCCACCTGGACGAAGGCGGAGCGGACCATCGGAATCCTGGAAGAGTTTCAGAAAATTGTCCTGGAGATTGTGACGAGGGTCATCATCCCGATCCTGCCGCTGTTCATCGCCTGTACTTTCTGCGGTCTGTCCTATGAAGGGACTATCACAAAGCAGCTTCCGGTATTCTTAAAAGTGATTGTGATTGTCATGGTGGGACACTATATCTGGATGACGCTTTTGTACCTTGTGGCGGGATTCTACGCAGGGAAAAATCCGCTGGCGGTGGTCCGGCACTATGGTCCGGCGTATCTTACGGCGGTGGGTACGATGTCCTCGGCAGCGACTCTGGCGGTTGCTCTGCGCTGTGCGCGGAAATCCTCTGTGCTTCGGGAAGATATGGTGAGTTTCGGCATTCCCCTATTCGCCAACATCCATCTGTGCGGGTCCGTGCTGACGGAAGTATTCTTTGTCATGACCGTGTCCCAGATTCTCTATGGCGGCATGCCGTCCATGACGACGATGATTCTGTTCTGCCTGTTGCTGGGAGTCTTTGCCATCGGCGCGCCTGGCGTGCCGGGAGGCACAGTCATGGCATCGCTGGGTCTGATCACCGGCGTTTTGCTTTTTGACAGCACGGGGACGGCCCTGATGCTGACGATCTTCGCACTGCAGGACAGCTTCGGCACCGCCTGCAACGTGACCGGAGACGGTGCGCTGACGCTTATGCTGACCGGGTATGCGAAGAAGCATCGGATTGGAGAAGACAACTGAGTAGATTTCAAAAGAAAAACCCGATCAGGGAATATAAGGCGCCAAAAGCCTTGTTCCCTGCCGGGTTCTTTTTGGTTTATTCTATTTATGAAACAACCGCTTGAAAAATCCTTTTTTTGGCTGAGGCTTCTCGATCCCGCCTCTTGCGCCTTTGATGCCGGTGATGTAGATGCCGCTTACCACGACTTTGACTTCCTTTTTCACCGGAAGCAGATCAAAGATCTTCTCGTCGGCCATCAGGTTCATAACCTTGGGGCCCACTTTTGCTTTGACGATGGGCATCTTAGAGCGGCGCAGATACTTGGGCACCTGGTCAATAACCATGGCGGGCAGTCCGGAATCCTTTACTTTCAATCGCTTTTTATCAATGATCAGCATGCTGACGGTCTGCGCCATGGCCTCCATCTGTGCCTGATTCTCCGCCTGCTTTTTCTGCATCTTGTTGCCGAAATAGATCAGGGCAATCAGGGCGGCCAGCAGAATGGCAAGAATGATGATCAGTATTGTCCACACCATTATACGTTGTCTTCCTCCTATATATCGTTCTGTTTTCTCGCTACATTGTAGCATTGTTTTCCATAAAAAGCAAATCTTTTTAAATTTTGAGAAATCTAAGAAAATGCGGAAAATTCCTTGTTGATTTGGGAAAAATGTAGTAGAATAGAAACATCGGCACGGACGTGTCAAATTTTGGGTAGAGAAAGGATGACCAACAATGCCATTAGTTACAACCAAAGAAATGTTCAAAAAGGCCTATGAAGGCGGCTATGCAATCGGTGCGTTCAACGTGAACAACATGGAGATCGTCCAGGGTATCGCTGATGCGGCGATCGAGCTGAATTCCCCGATTATTCTGCAGGTTTCTGCAGGAGCAAGAAAGTATGCGAAGCACAACTACCTGGTAAAATTAGTTGAGGCTGTGCTGGTGGAGGCTCCGGACCTTCCGATCGCTCTTCATCTGGACCATGGTGCTGATTTCGAGATCTGCAAGTCCTGTATCGACGGCGGATTTACTTCCGTTATGATCGATGGTTCTCATCATGACTTCGAGACCAACATCGAACTGACCAAGAAAGTCGTGGAGTATGCGCATGAGAGAGGTGTCGTTGTAGAGGCAGAGCTTGGAAGACTGGCTGGTATCGAGGATGCTGTCAATGTATCTGCTGCAGATGCAGCTTATACGCAGCCGGATGAGGTAGAAGAGTTTGTAACCCGCACAGGCGTGGATTCTCTGGCCATTGCCATCGGAACCAGCCACGGTGCGTATAAGTTCAAACCGGGTACCAACCCGCAGTTACGTTTCGATATCCTTGCTGAGATCGAGAAGAGAATCCCCGAGTTCCCGATCGTTCTTCACGGTGCATCCTCCGTTCCGCAGGAATTCGTAAAGATCATCAATGAGCACGGCGGCGCTTTGAAGGATGCCATCGGTGTTCCGGAAGATCAGCTTCGCCAGGCAGCAAGATCCGCAGTCTGCAAGATCAATATTGACTCCGATCTTCGTCTTGGTATGACCGCAGGTATCCGTGAGGTTATGTGGACCAAACCGGAAGTGTTTGATCCCCGCGATTACCTGAAAGTCGGACGTGCAAATGTCAAGACGGTTGTTATGCACAAGATCAAAGATGTTCTTGGTTCCGAAGGAAAAGCTTGAGAAAATCAATGGTTAAAATAAAAACGGCGCCCCGCAGGGCGCTGTTTTTTGGTCAGATACAGCTAATCAATCACTTTGATGCTGGTAATGGTCGGCTGATCTTCGGCTGCCACGGTGCCGTTGTCATCCTGCACCTGGGTGTCTTCGCAGATCTGGTCCACAATCTCGATGCCTTCGGTGACATGCCCGAAAGCCGCATAGTCGCCGTCTAAGAAGGTGCTGTCCTCATGTACAATAAAGAACTGGGAGGAGCCGCTGTCAGGGTCCATCGCTCTTGCCATGGAGATCACGCCCCGGACATGGGAGATGTCATTTTCGATACCGTTGTTTTTGAACTCTCCTTTGATACTCTGCTCGGAGCCGCCGGTTCCGTCGCTCAGCGGGTCACCGCCCTGGATCATAAAGCCGCTGATGATGCGGTGGAAAGTCAGGCCGTCATAGAAACCGTCTTTTGCCAGATTCACAAAATTGGTGACGGAGATGGGAGCAGTATCTGCATCCAGCTCCAAAGCGATGGTGCCGTAGTCGGCAATCTCGATCTCTGCGTGGTGGAGACCGCTTAGAAGATCTGCTGCTGCCTCTTCACTTTCGTCTGTTTCGGCCTCTTCGGCTTCTGTCCCGGCTGTCTCTTCCGGGGCTTCCGCGGATGTGCTGTCTGCTGCCGGGGCTGTCCCCTCTTTGGATCCGCAGCCGGCCAGGGCAGCAGAAAGAATGCTCATGCACAGGAAAAGTACTGTCAATTTTTTCATAATCATACCTCCAAATATGTTTCTGAGCCTTATTGTAGGAGCACAGGACAAAAATGTCAAATGAATCTTTTGTGTTTTTTGGGAGATTTGTGTTACAATTAGGGAAAGATATGAAAAAGGAGCGTGTGAAATGTTATTTTTAGAATACCCAAAATGTACCACTTGTAAAAAGGCAAAAAAATGGCTTGAGGATCATCAGCTGAATTTTGAGGACCGGAATATCAAGGAGAAGAATCCGACAGCAGAAGAACTAAAGGGCTGGTATGAGACGAGCGGACTTCCGCTCAAACGGTTTTTCAATACCAGCGGGCTTCTTTACAAGTCCATGCAGTTAAAAGACAAGCTTCCCCATATGAGCGAGGAGGAGCAGCTTGCGCTTCTGGCCACTGACGGCATGCTGGTCAAGCGGCCGCTTCTGATAAAAGAAGACAAGGTGCTGGTGGGCTTTAAAGAGGCTGAGTGGGAAGGTCTGCTGCATAGCTAAGACGCCAAAGCCGCGGGCAGAGCTCTTGTTTGACTCTGTCCGCGGCTTTTTGCCGGCTCAGGCGATTATAAAAATTTTCCAAGAAAATAGACGGCCTGTTTTCTCCACCAGGTCCAGTCGTGATTCACATCGTATCCCCAGTAGTCCACAAATGCCGGAATTCCCTGAGAGCGAAGGACGTGGTCCAGTTTTCGGGTATCTGCCAAAAGCTCATCTTCCCAGGCGCCCTGCCCCACACAAAAATACATATGGCTTCTTTGATAAAGTGCCATATAAGCATGGTCTTTCGGCATGTTCTGCAGGCAGTGAAAGGGAGAATTCAAGTACACCAGATCATCTATGTAGCCTCCGAGGATGTTGGCGGCATCGTAGACACCGCTCATACAGATGGTGGCGTCAAACCGGTCCGGAAAACGAAAGAACAGGTTGCCTGCGTGAAAAGCGCCCATGCTGCATCCCATGGTCATGGACCGGATCCCGCTTCCGTACTGTTCCATCAGAGGATAGACTTCCTGAATCAAGTACTGGATCCACTGTTCGTGAAGCTCCACCCGTTCTCTTGGATTCTTCCAGTCGCAGGACCAGGTCTCGGAATCGATGGTGTCCACGCAGAAAAGCCGGAGCTTTCCGGCATCGATCCAGGGAGCGCAGGCCTCCACCATACCGAATCCTTCAAAGTCATTGTGTTTGCCGTTCTGGGAGGGAATGACCAGGCAGGGTTTGCCTGCGTGGCCGTACACCTTCAGCGGCATATTGCGGTGCAGTCTGTGGCTGTACCAATTCATTTCCTGTATCTGCATAATCGATTATTGTCCTTTGGATTTCTGTTTGTTTTCAGAGACTTTTTCGGGCGCCTCCAATTCCGCTTTTTCTTCCGGCGGATCCGTTGACAGAACATACCGGAAAAATTCTTCCATAGCTTCTTTGTGTTCCAGTTTTGCCAGATAGATAAAATTCCCCATGCCATGTGCCAGGACCTCCGGAAGCTCTTCTGCCGTCTTTAGCTGGTCTTTGAAGGTGGAGAGGATATCCAGATGGGAGTGGGTGTAAGGAACTTCCTTCCAGCGCCCCACAAAGGCGCAGAAGCAGGGTGTGGACCGGCTTTTGTGGCGAAGCCGGTCATATACCATCATATCTGCATAGTGCTGATAGCAGTCGGTACTGTAAGCGAAATTGATCATGTCCGGAGTCGGCCCGCCGGAAGGACGCATATTGACTTCCAGACCGACCACCTGGCCTTTTTTGCCCAGGTATGCGTGATCTTCTGTCAGGCGGAAAAATTCCAGATGGACGAAACGGCTTCGGACCCGAAAAGCTTTCAGGCAGGCTCGTCCGCATTCTTTTAAATCGTCGGCCAGACGGTCTACGATATAGAAGTGAATGGCCTCATGGTCATTGACACAGTCCATGATGGAGATCGGGGAGATATTGCCGGTTTCAAAAAGAACCGTTCCTTTGCTGTTTACGATGGCGTCATAGGAACAGATCTCTCCGGGGACAAATTCTTCCATAAGATAGGGCACGGCAGGAACATTGCAGAAGAAGCGTTTCAGATCCTGCGCATCTGTGATCTTCCAGGTGTCGGAAGCGCCGACGCCGGAATCAGGTTTTACGATGACCGGATAACCGACCTTGCGGATGAAGGAACGCGCACTGTTCAAATCACTGATCAGATGACAGCGCGCAGTGGGAATACCGGCTTTTTTGTATCCCTCTTTCATTTTGGACTTGTATTTGATCGAAGCCATGTCTTTTGGCAAAAGTCCGGTTGTGATATGGAAATCTTCCCGAAGCTTTGCATCCTGCATCAGCCAGTATTCGTTGTTGCTTTCGAGCCAGTCGATCTTTCCGTGACGAAAAGACAAAAAGGCCACCGCGCGGAACATGGCATCATAGTTTTCCATATCATCCACCTTGTAATACTCGGTCAGAGCGCTCTTAAGCCGGGGGGAGAGGGCATCATAAGGCGTATCTCCGATGCCCAGTACATTGACGCCGTTGGCTTTCAAGGCGACACAGAAATTTTCAAAGTTGCCCGGAAAACCGGGTGAGATAAAGATAAAATTTTTCATGGATCATCCTCTTATTGTCCGTTTTTATACCGTTCCAGGAGCCGGTGAATCCGGTCGTAGGGATCCAGAAGATCGCTGATGGAAGCGTCGTGATTCAGTGTGTCGATCAAAAGGGCGATGTACTTGCTCATATCACAGGAGATGTAGTAGGGTCTGGACAAAAGCTCCGGTGTCTGATAGACCAGATTCGTAGTCAGCAGACGGTAGAACAGACCTTCTTTGTAAGCGGCATCGAATTTTTCCATGCCGTTGGTGAAAAGTCCGAAGGTAGAATACAAAAAGATCCGCCCTGCATGAAGGTCTTTTAGTTTGCCGGCCACTTCAATCATGCTTTCTCCGGAGGAGATCATGTCGTCGATGACAATGATGTCCTTTCCTTCCACGTTGCTGCCCAGAAACTCATGGGCAACAATCGGGTTGCGGCCCTGGACAATGCGGGTGTAGTCCCGGCGCTTATAAAACATGCCCATGTCCACACCCAGGACATTGGCAATGTAGATGGCACGGCTCATGCCCCCCTCATCGGGGCTTACGACCATCAAGTGATCGTTGTTCACCTGAAGATCAGGAACGTTGCCCAGAAGGGCTTTGGCGAACTGATAGGCCGGCTGTACGGTCTCAAATCCGTTCAGGGGAATGGCATTTTGCACTCTTGGGTCATGGGCGTCAAAAGTCAGGATATTGTCAACACCCATATTTGCCAGCTCTTTTAATGCCAGGGCACAGTCCAGAGATTCTCTTGAGGAACGTTTGTGCTGGCGGCTTTCATAAAGGAAGGGCATAATGACGGTGATTCGCCTTGCCTTGCCGGCACAGGCGGAGATGATACGCTTTAAGTCCTGATAATGGTCATCCGGGGACATGCAGTTGGTCTTTCCGCACAGAGAGTAGGTCAGGCTGTGATTGCACACATCGACCATGAGGTACAGATCCCGGCCCCGGACGGATTCCTGGACGATTCCTTTGGCTTCTCCGGAACCAAAGCGGGGAATTGAGGCTTCGATTAGGTAGGAATCCTGTTCATATCCCTGGAAGGCGATGGTGTTCTTATGCACCAGGGCACTTTCCCTGCGCCACTGGACCAGGTATTCGTTTACTTTCCGGCCCAGTTCTTTGCAGCTTGGCAGGGGGATGAGTCCGAGAGACCCTACGGGGATGGTTTCCAGAACGCGTTCACTGCGTTGAATATTCATAGTCGAACCTCCATAAATATATAGGTAAACATAGTTTCAAGTCTGTCAAATTCGTTATAACATCTCTTCTGGGACAACGTCAAGGAAATTCATCGGGAACCATATAATTTTTTGCGGATCCGGATATCACTTCCGGAAAATTTCACAAGGGTGTAAGAACTTGTGATGCGGGAAAAGACCCGTTCGCTGTAGATGTCCCGGAAGTCCTTTGGAGACAAGTTGGTGGAGAGAAGCGTGGATTTTCTCCGCAGAGCCCGCTCGTTCAGGATCTGGAACAGTCTGGATACGGTGAAAGTGTTGGCAAGCTCCGTTCCCATGTCATCCAGGATTAAAAGATCACTTTCCAGAAGGGCGTCCTGTTCTTGCGGCCGTGGTTCCCCGCGGGTGTAGCCTGCCGGAGAAAACAGTTCAAAAAACTGAAAAGCGGTAAAATAGATGACGGAACAGCCGCGTTCCAGAAGTTCTCTGGCAATACAGTTGGACAAAAAAGTCTTGCCGGTGCCCACCGGACCATAAAAATGCAGGTTTCGGAAGGTTTCTGAAAAGGTATCCACAAAATCTTTGCAGGTGTGAATGATCGCCGGCATAATTTTTTTCTGTTCTTCGTCATAGACTTCATAGGACAGGGTCGAGAAGTTCTCCTCTGACAGGACCGTCTGAAGTCTGGATCCGGAATAGAGAAGACGGATTTCTTCCCTCCGGAAACAGTGGCATTTTTTACGGTCAATGTAGCCTGTATCCTGACAGTCGGGACAGATGTAGTGCATATCCAGATAGTCGGCAGGGTATCCGGCCTGTAAAAGCAGCGCTTCTTTTTCCTGGCGGAGAAGGAGAAGCTCTCTGCGAAGGCCGGAGAGTACTTCCAGGGGGCGTATCTCTTCCTGACCGGAACTCTGTGGAGTTCCATAGAGCTGCTCTGCGTGAAGAAGACTCTGGGCAGAGATCTCTTCTTCCAGGGCGCGCACCCGGGGAAGCTTTTCGTAGATCTCTTCCCGGCGGGCGCACTGCGCCCGGTAGTCCTGGTACTGTCTCCGGTCATAGAGGCGCATGATGGCGTCATACTGTTTGTTGGTCAGTGGCATAGAATCCTCCTGCTATTGGCTTTGAAGAAGCCTGCGTTCCAGCTCTTCAAAATCATAATCCCGCTGTTCGAAGTTGGAAAACCCGGTGGACTTTGGAGCAGGAGCAGTTTTTGGCTGGTTTTTGCTTTTTTTGTGGGCCTGGTCCAGAGCTTCCACATCCGCCAGATGGTGTACGTTGCTTTTGGACCATTTATTCAGGATCTTGTCCGCATATTCAAAGCTTGGCTTGTGGAGACGCTCCATGGTCCTTTTGCAGGCCTCCAGAATCAACTCCAAAGTAAAGTCATAGGAGTGCAGCCATTTTTCGATGTACCGGAGTTCCGGGTCCACCGGGTTGCGGTCGTTGATGCCAAAGGCTTTCATGATGGCAAAACAGCCCCGGGTGTAGGTGGTGGTGCGCTCTTTGGCCTGGGATACGGTAGTGATGCCCGCCTCCGCCCAGGCGAGGGCCACGGTCTCGATATAGTGGATGCTTCTGCTTCCTTTGCAGACACAGTATTCCACCAGGTATTCGATCAGGTCCGCGGAGAAGTGAAGCTGTTCATAAAAGTAGAGCAGGGTTTCGATCTCTGAGGGTGACAGGGTCTTTTTCAGATACTGTTCACACACAAACAAAAGCTGCCGTAACTGTGACTGAGAAGAAAAACTGCTCAGTTCTTCCCGGCTGTAGGATCGTTTTTTGGGCAAAGCCCGGGAAGCGGATTTCTCTTCTTTGGGGATCAGAGGCTCTGTGGGCTGATCAGGAAGGGGGATCTCCAAAAGGTAGATGCCCTTGAGCTCTTTGCCGGAGCTGCACTCCAGCCGCAGAAGCTTTTGCTTTTCCCAGTATTTGAGCGCACGAAGAATATCGCCCTCTGTATGGTCCAGAGCATCCGCAAGGACTGTCACGGACAGTTCCCTGGAAGGATTCTGAAGGGCCCGGAGCAGATAAAGATAGACCTTTACATATTCTCCGTTGGCACAGGGCATATAGTGGTCCAGAAAAAGGTTCGGAACGCCTGTCATGCCCGTGGGCAGGCTGGTTTTCAGTGTAAACTGACTCATAGGAAACTCCTTATGGATTGCCGCTGTTATAATCTCTGCCGAGATTATAACATATGTAAAACATATGTTCCCTCCAGGGGGATGCGGACAATCTGCAAAAGAAAAAGTCTTCCCTACGGTCAGACGCAGATTGCCGCTGTTATAATCTCTGCCGAGATTATAACATAATCATTTTAAAAAGAAAATAGGCTGTGGGATGGAGGGGGATATGGAAAACTTGGGATGGGGATATGTGGATAATGTGGATAACTCGGTGGACAGATTTTATTATTGGAAACCATCTTCGACAGGAATCGACAAAAAAGCGGGGAAATTACGGGGATTTGTGGAAAAGGTGCAATTTTATTATGTAAATATTTTATCCACGAAAGAATCCACATGCTTAAACAACGTCAGATGTTGATAAACATGTGGATAATGTGGATAACTTTATCTGGACAGGAGGTTTTCCCCGATTTTTAGCACATCTCCGGCCCCCATAGTTATCAACAGGTCCCCGTGCATACATTTTTTTGATAAAAATTTTTCGATCTCCTCAAAAGAGGGATAGTAATGGCAGTCTGTCCCCAGGTTCTGCAGCTCTTTTAGCAGGTCTAACGAGCTGATTCCGATGGTGTTTTTTTCCCGTGCAGCGTAGATATCCGCAAGGACCACATGATCCGCCAGGGAGAGCGCTTTGGCAAAGTCTTTTAAAAAGGCGCTGGTTCTGGTGTAGGTGTGGGGCTGAAAGACGCACCACAGCTCTTTGTGGGGATAGTTGACCGCTGTATTTAAGGTGGCCCGGATTTCTGTGGGGTGATGGGCATAGTCGTCAATGATGGTAACGTTGTTCCAGGTGCCTTTGTACTGGAACCGGCGGTCGGTGCCGCTGAAGGCCGCAATGCCTTTCTGGATGTCGGCAAAGGGAATCTGAAGTTCAGTGGAGGCTGCTATGGCAGCCAGGGCATTGGATACGTTGTGAAGCCCCGGTACGTGGAGCGTGATGGTACCGACTTCTTTTTTTCCATGGATCAGGCGGAAGGAGGCACAGCCTTCCTTGTCATAGGAGATGGAATCAGCGGTATAGTCCTCGGTTCCTGAAAGCCCGTAGGTGACCACCTTTGCGCTCAGGCCTTCGGTGATCTCCTGAGGGTCTGCAATCTCTTTGTTTAGCACCAGCAGCCCGTCCTCTGGCAAAAGTCCGGCAAAACGATGAAAAGAATCTCGGATATCGGAAAGATCTTTAAAAAAATCCATATGGTCTTCTTCGATATTCAGGATGATGCTGACTGTTGGAAAGAAGGACAGATAGCTGTTGGTATACTCACAGGCTTCAGTCAGGAAGGTGTCAGAGTGCCCAACCCGGATATTGCCTCCGATCTGAGGCAGGATGCCGCCCACTGTGATGGTTGGATCTTTGTCTGCCGCCAGCAGGATGGTGGAGAGCATGGAGGTTGTGGTGGTTTTGCCGTGGGTTCCCGCCACGGCGATTGCGGTGGGATAATTGCTCATGATCTGGCCCAGAAGCTCCGCCCTTGTGATCATGGGAAGCCCGGCCGCTGTGGCAGCGGCATACTCCGGGTTGTCCGGGCGGATTGCGGCGGTGTAGACGACGGCATCGATCCCCTCCTGGATATTTTCCGCCCGCTGGCCGATCTGGATTTGGGCGCCCAAAGATGCAAGGTGGTCCGTCAGAGAAGAACGGACCGCATCGGAACCGGATATGGTAAATCCTTCTTTTAAGAGGATTTCAGCCAGGCCGCTCATGCTGATGCCGCCGATGCCCATAAAATGCAGGTGGACGGGAGTGTGAAAATCTATCCGATACATAAAAATTCTCCTTCTGTATGATATGTTTTCTTTCATTATACTGCGTTTGAAGGAAAAATCAATGATCCCTAAAGAAGAAAAAGGAAGTGTTCTATAAAAAACGCTTAAATTGACGAAAAAAATATGTGAAAAACGACGAATGCAGTCTGATATTATTCTGTGAGCTGTAAAAAAATAGCGCAAATTGTGAAAAAACAGGGAATATTTTTCAGTGAAAATATTCACTATTTACAAAAGGTATGCTATAATGAGAACATCGAAGCATTATAATGTTACAGCAAGAGGTGATAGCGTGATTAAAAAAGAGATGATAGCCATGCTTCTGGCAGGCGGACAGGGAAGCAGACTGGGAGTGCTGACTGCGAAGGTTGCCAAACCGGCTGTTGCCTTCGGCGGAAAGTACCGCATTATTGATTTTCCCCTGAGCAACTGTATCAATTCCGGCATCGACACAGTTGGAGTATTGACCCAGTATCAGCCCCTGCGTCTGAATACTCATATCGGGATTGGCATGCCCTGGGATCTGGACCGGAACAACGGAGGTGTAACGGTCCTGTCTCCATATGAGAGAAGCGCCGGAAGCGACTGGTATTCCGGAACCGCCAATGCAATCTATCAGAATATTGATTACATTGACACATACAATCCGGACTATGTGCTGATCCTTTCCGGAGATCACATCTACAAGATGGACTATGAGGTAATGCTGGATTACCACAAAGAGAATGATGCTGCCGTGACGATTGCCTGTATGCCGGTTCCGTGGGAGGAGGCAAGCCGTTTCGGCGTAGTGATCACGGATGAACACGGCCAGATCAATGAATTTGAAGAAAAGCCGGCGAATCCGAGAAGCAATCTTGCTTCCATGGGGATCTATATCTTCACCTGGAAGCTTTTAAGAGAAGCACTGATCAAGATGAAGGACGTGCCCAACTGCGATTTCGGCAAGCATATCCTTCCGGAATGTCTTGAGAAAAAAGAGCGGCTTTTTGCTTATGAGTACAACGGCTACTGGAAAGACGTGGGAACTCTCGGCTCCTATTGGGAGGCGAATATGGAGCTTATCGATATCATTCCGGAGTTCAATCTGTATGAAGAATTCTGGAAGATCTACACGAAGAGCGACGCGGTGCCGCCCCTCTATGTGTCGGAGGACGGTTTCATTGAGCGGAGTATCGTCTGCGGCAATTCCAATATAGAAGGAACCGTGATCAATTCAGTCATCGGAGCGGGCGTCACGGTGGGAAAAGGGGCCGTGGTGCGGGACTCCATCATTATGAAGAATACGGTCATAAGCGCCGGTTGCAAGGTGGATAAGGCCATCATCGCCGAGGAAGTCAAAGTGGGAGAGAACTGCGTTCTTGGTGCAGGGGAGAATATCCCCAATAAAGTCAATCCCAAGGTGTATTCCTTTGGCCTTGTGACCATCGGGGAGAATTCGGTAATTCCCGCCGGTGTACAGATCGGTCTGAACACTGCCGTATCCGGCAGGACAGAAGCGTGCGACTATCCGGGCGGAATGCTTGGAAGCGGCGAGACATTGATTAAGGCAGGTGACAGATCATGAGAGCGATCGGACTTATTTTGGCAGGCGGAAACAATCACAGGATGAGAGAACTGTCCACCAAGCGGGCCATCGCGGCCATGCCTGTGGCAGGCAGCTACCGGGGTATTGACTTTTCTCTCAGCAATATGTCCAATTCCCATGTGCAGAAGGTGGCGGTTCTGACCCAGTACAATTCCCGTTCTTTAAACGAGCATCTAAGCTCTTCCAAATGGTGGGATTTCGGGAGAAAGCAGGGCGGACTCTATATCTTTACTCCCATGGTAACCGCGGACAACAACTTCTGGTACCGGGGTACCGCCGACTGTATCTATCAGAATCTGGACTGGTTAAAGCAGAGTCATGAGCCATATGTGGTCATTGCCTCCGGAGACGGCGTCTACAAGATGGATTACAACAAAGTGCTGGAATACCATATTGAGAAGAAGGCTGACATCACTGTTGTGTGCAAAGACATGCCGGAAGGCACGGATATGAGCCGGTTCGGTGTGGTCAAAGATGACGGAGACGGCAGACTGATCGATATGGAAGAAAAGCCCATGGCGACGGATGCGCATCTGGTTTCCTGTGGAATCTACATTATCCGCAGACGCCAGCTTATCGAGCTGATTGAAAAATGCGCTCAGGAAGACCGCTATGATTTTGTAAGGGATATCCTGATCCGTTATAAAAATGTAAGAAAGATCTACGTGTACCGGATGGACAGTTACTGGAACAGTATTTCCTCTGTGGAGTCCTATTACCAGACAAACATGGATTTCTTAAAGCCGGAAGTCAGAAAGCACTTCCTGCAGGATTATCCGGATATCTATTCCAAGGTACAGGATCTGCCTCCTGCGAAATACAATGCAGGTTCCAACGTAAAGAACAGCCTGGTTGCCAGCGGATGTATCATCAATGGCACAGTTGAGAATTCCGTTCTGTTTAAGAAGGTATTTGTGGGGAACAACTGTGTGATCAAGAATTCGATCATCCTCAATGATGTGTATCTTGGCGATAATACTTACATAGAGAACTGCATCGTGGAGAGCAGGGACACGATACGGGCAAACTCCCGTTATGTGGGTGAAAATGGTGTGAAAGTAGTCATCGAAAAAAATGAAAGGTATGTATTGTAAGTCCTGAGTTTTCAGGAGTGTGAAAGGTGAAAAGGAGTTTTATCATGAAAATTACAGATGTACGGGTTCGTAAAGTAACAAAAGAGGGCAAGATGAAGGCTGTCGTGTCCATTACGATCGATGAAGAATTCGTAGTCCATGACATCAAAGTCATCGAAGGAGAAAAAGGGCTGTTCATCGCCATGCCGAGCAGAAAGGCATCGGACGGAGAATACCGTGATATCGCACATCCCATCAACTCGCTTACAAGAGATTCCATCCAGACAATGATACTGGACAGATACGTAGAGACTTTGACAACACAGACTGTAAGTAACTGAAAGAACAAACCAATCTCTTTCCATGGGGCTTTCAGTAAAATCAGTCCACAAAAGGCTGAGGACTGGCAGATATGTGAAAAAAGGGTCAAAAGAGAAAGCCTGCGGCGAATGCTGCAGGCTTTTTACGGGTTGCAAAAAGGGAAACGGTCATGTAAAATACACATGTAGCAAATGGGAAAAGAGATGGAGAAGTGACATGTATGTGATCGTGGGCCTGGGGAATCCGGGCAGTAAGTACGAGAAGACAAGACACAATGTGGGATTTCAGGTACTGGATTGTCTGGCAGAAGAGTACAGGATCGGAATCAATCAGAGAAAGCACCGGGCACTGTGCGGGGCTGGTATGATCGAAGGAAGTAAGGTGCTGCTCGTAAAACCCCAGACCTATATGAATTTAAGCGGAGAGTGTGTACGGGAAGTGGTGGATTTTTATAAAATAGATCCACAGGAAGAGCTTCTGGTGATCTATGACGATATTTCGCTGGAACCAGGACAGCTTCGGATCCGAAAGAAGGGAAGTGCCGGCGGACATAACGGGATTAAAAATATTCTGCTGCATCTGGGAAGCGAGGTGTTTCCCAGGATTAAGATCGGTGTGGGGGCGAAGCCGGAAGGATATGATCTGGCAGACTATGTGCTGGGGCATTTCTCCGGAGAAGAAAGAGATACGATGCAAAAAGCATATGAACAGGCGGCAAAGGCGGCAGCGGCCATACTGACGGAAGGGCCGGATAAAGCCATGAACCTGTTTAATCAGAAGCAGTGAGGGAATCATGCATACATTTTATGAACCGCTGTTACAACTGGAAGTGTTTCAGAAGGCCTGTGAGCGGCTTGGGAAGGAAAAGGGACTTCTGCTTCTGACCGGATGTGTGGAGTCTCAAAAGACGCACCTGATGTACAGTCTGGGACGGGATTATCCGGTGAAGCTGATTCTCACATACAATGAATTGAAGGCAAAGGAAATCTATGAGGAATATGAAGCCCTTGGCGAAGAGGTGTTTTATTATCCCGCAAAAGATTTTCTCTTTTTTCATGCAGATCTTCAGGGAAATGAGCTGTTAAGGCAGCGGATGACGGCGGTGAGCCGGCTTTTGTCCGGACAGACTGCGGTCATTGTTGCTACCCTGGACGGATGTATGGCCCCGCTTCTGCCTTTTGAAAAAGTAAAAGAACTGATGTTCTCTATTGGCATCGGTAGTGTGGTGGAGATGGAAGCTGTGAAGACCAGACTGGTCCGCATGGGGTATGAAAGGACTGCCCAGACAGAACTGCCGGGTCAGTTTGCCGTCCGGGGTGATATCTTGGACATCTATCCGTTAACCGAAGAATATCCGGTGCGGATCGAACTGTGGGATGAGGAAGTGGATTCCATTCGCAGCTTTGACGCCGCAAGTCAGAGATCTATAGAGAATTTGGAGGAGATCGTGCTGTATCCGGCGGCGGAGTTAAGCCCGGCAGAACATCACTGCCAGGGAGTCAGTCTGTTGGAATACCTGAAAGAGGAGGAGTCGCTGGTATTTTTGGATGAGGTAAACCGTCTGTTTGAACGGGGAGAGACGGTGGAGAAGGAATACCGCCAGAATTTTGAGAACCGGATGGAGAAAGGCCAGATTCAGGCAGGGCAGGAGGAAGAGATATTTTCCTGCGAACAGGTGATGTGCTGGCTGAACCGGATGCGGGGAGCCGCTCTTGGGACGCTGGAGACGACGGACCGGCGGATGGATTTTCAAAGCCGCTACCGGTTGGAGACCCGGTCGATCCAGTCCTATAACGGCCACTTCGAATTGCTTTTAAAAGATCTGAAGCGCTGGAAAAAGGAGCGCTATCAGGTCATCCTGATGTGTGCGTCCAGAACCAGGGGCAGGCGTTTAGCGGGAGAACTGCTGGAAGAAGGGCTGAGTGCATTTTACAGTGAGGAAGAAGAGCGGGTGGTGCAGCAGGGGGAGATCATGGTGGTCCACGGGAACGTGTTCCGGGGTTATGAGTATCCCATGATCCGCTTTGCGGTAGTCTCGGAGACGGATGTCTTCGGAAGAGAGAAGAAGAAAAAGAGAAAAAAACGCAAGACTTACGAAGGGCGGAAGATCAGCAGCTTTACAGATCTGTCCATCGGGGATTACGTGGTGCATGAGAACCATGGGCTTGGCATCTACCGGGGGATCGAGAAGATCACGGTGGATAAGATTGTAAAGGATTATATGAAGATCGAGTACAGCAAGGGGGCGTGCCTGTATATTCTGGCTACCCAGCTGGATGCGATCCAGAAGTACGGGAGTGCAGATGCAGAGAAGATCCCGCGGCTGAATACACTGGGAGGACAGGACTGGAAGAAGACCCGATCCAAAGTCAAAGGTGCCGTTCAGGAGGTGGCCAAAGATCTGGTGGAGCTGTACGCGGCGAGACAGTCGGAAAAGGGGTATGTGTATGGTCCGGACACCGTGTGGCAGCGGGAGTTTGAAGAGCTGTTCCCCTATGAAGAGACGGAGGACCAGCAAAGAGCGATCCAGGATATGAAAAAGGACATGGAGAGCAGCAAGATCATGGACCGGCTGATCTGCGGAGATGTGGGGTACGGCAAGACAGAGGTGGCGATCCGGGCGGCCTTTAAGGCGGTGCAGGAAAGCCGGCAGGTGGTTTATCTGGTTCCCACAACGATTCTCGCCCAGCAGCACTACAATACCTTTGTCCAGCGCATGAAGGAATTTCCGGTGCGGATTGATCTGATGTGCCGTTTCCGGACGCCGGGGCAGCAGAAGAAGACCTTGGAGGATCTGCGGAAAGGACTGGTGGATATTGTCATTGGCACTCACCGGGTGCTGTCCAAGGATGTGGAGTATAAGGAGCTTGGGCTTTTGATCATCGATGAGGAACAGCGGTTTGGTGTTGCGGACAAGGAGAAGATCAAGAAGATCAAGACCAGTGTGGATGTCCTGACTTTAAGTGCGACACCGATTCCAAGAACGCTGCATATGAGTCTGGCGGGGATTCGGGATATGAGCGTCTTGGAAGAACCTCCCATGGACCGGATGCCGATCCAGACCTATGTCTGCGAATACGATGAGGAAATGGTTCGGGCGGCGATTCACCGGGAACTGGCCAGAGAAGGGCAGATCTACTATGTGTATAACCGGGTGGAAACCATCGCCGATGTTACCCACCGGATCCAGGAACTGGTTCCGGAGGCCAGTGTGGCGTTTGCTCATGGCCAGATGAAGGAGCATGAGCTGGAACGAATCATGTATGAGTTTATTGAGGGGAGCATTGATGTGCTGGTATCCACAACTATCATAGAGACCGGTATGGATATCTCCAACGTCAACACCATCATTATCCATGACGCGGACCGCATGGGTCTGTCCCAGCTTTATCAGCTCAGAGGAAGGGTGGGAAGGGCAAACCGGACAGCCTATGCATTTCTTTTGTATAAAAAGGACAAAATGCTAAAGGAAGTGGCAGAAAAAAGGCTTCATGCCATCCGGGAATATTCGGATCTGGGAAGCGGTTTTAAGATCGCCATGCGGGATATGGAGATCCGGGGAGTGGGCACTCTTTTAGGCCAGCGGCAGCACGGACATATGCAGGCGGTGGGATATAACCTGTACTGCAAAATGTTAAATGAGGCGGTGAGCCGGATGAAAGGCGAGACGAAAGTTCTGTCCGGAGATTTTGAGACGGTGGCAGATTTGCAGATTGATGCTTATATTCCGGATAGTTATATCCGCAACGAAGCCCTGAAACTGGATATTTACCGCCGGATTGCGGCGGTGGAGAATGAGGCAGAACAAGAAGATATGCTGGAAGAGCTGATTGACCGTTTTGGGGAACCGCCCAGATCGGTTCTGAATCTTTTGGAGATTACAAAACTTCGGGGGCAGGCTCATGAACTCTATATCCGGGAGATCAAGGGCAGAGCCGATCAGATCGTCTTTAGCATGTATGAAAAGGCGGCGATTAATCCGGTGCGGATTCCGGAATTGTTAGAAAAGATGGGGGCACCTATGTCCTTTAAAAAGTCAGAGCCAGTGCAGTTTATTTATGATATCAGGAAGTGCCGGCAAAAGGACGAAAAAAATCTTCTGGTTCTGACCGGGCAGATTTTAAATGAGATGAAACTTTTGCTGGATGATCAGTGACAGATGATAGGAGAGATTTTAATATTATGAAAAGGACACTGGGGGTGCTGCTGCTTGCCTTGTGCATGGTTCTTTCCGGCTGTAAAAGTGAGCATGATAAAGATCCTACCGCTTTCACGGTGAATGACAGGTCCGTGGGACTCAGAGAGTGGAATTTTTTTGTGCGGATGAATCAGATGCAGTGGGAAAAGGAGTGGCTTGACACTTATGGAGACGATATGTGGAGCCAGATGGCAGATGAGGAAAAGGGCACGACAATGGAGGAACGGCTCAAAGAAGAAGTGATGGAATCCATCTGCCAGGTTCATCTGGCCAACCAGCATGCAAAGGAATACAAGGTCTCTTTGGATGAAGAAAAAAAACAGGAGATTCAGGAGCGGGCAAGGTCTTTTATGGAATCCTATCATGAGGCCCTTCTCCAGTATGCAGGAGCTGATGAGGCTTTTGTATATGACAGACTGGCGGAGCGGGAGCTGGCGCTTTTGGTTGCAGACGCTTCGGTGGCGGATTATGAGCCGGAGATTACAGATGAGGAGGTTCACCGGGAAGGAATCTGCTATGTGCTGATTTCCACCACCGGGCTGCGGGATGAAGAAGGAAACTTTACTCCTTTTTCAGAAGAAGAGATAACAAGACGGACCCAGGTTGCCAGAGACGTATGTGAGGCTGCCAGGGAGAGCAAAGACCTAAAAGCAGCGGCAGAGGCAGAAGGGCTGACGCCCATAGAGTCCAGCATGGGAAAAAGCAACGAGGGAGACGGCCAGGAGCCGCGGATGCTGGATGCGGCTCGGATGTTGGAAGTGGGAGAGATCTCAGACCCCATCTGGACAGAGGAAGGATGGTTTTTGGTACAGCACGTCAGCGCTTATGATGAGGAAGGAACAGCCTACTGGAGAGAAAAGCTGACTGCTCTTGCAAAAGAAGAGGAGTATGAAAGAATTTTGGAAGGGTGGCAAAAAGAGGCTGCGATCACCGTTGATCAGGAGGTTTTGGATCAGGTTGACGTGAAAATTGTCCTAAAGGAGTTGCTCTGATTATAAAAAAAGTTTATAATCATAAGAAAACCTGTACAATGAGGAGGACGAAAATTTATGAAGAAAAACAAGGCAGGACGTTTTGCGCTTCTGCTTGTGACGGCCATGGCGCTGACCGGATGTTCCGGAAAGAATAGACCAGACTACACGGCGGAGGCGATGAATGTGGGCGGGGTATCCGTCCCGCTTGGAGAGGTAAACTTTTATCTGCGTTATCAGCAGATCCAGATGCAGGGGTTCAGCGCCTACTTTGGCGAGGATTTTATGAATCAGGATCTTATGGGGATGGGGACGCCCTATGGGGAGACCATACGAGATACGGCAGTGGAGACTTTGAAAGAATATTATGTGGTGGAAGCCCATGCAAAGGAGCTGGGAGTTACCCTATCACAGGAAGAAAAGGGCCGTATTCAGGAGGCAGCAAAAGCATTTCTGGAAGCCAATGACAGCAAGGCACTCAAAGCGATGTCTGCAGATGAGACAACGGTGAGTCATGTACTTTCGCTTATGACTTTGCAGAACAAAGTATATGATGACCGGGCGGCTACCATTGATACCGAGGTGGATCCGGACCTGGTGGCGCAAAAGCGGGTCGGCTATGTGATGAGTTCTCTTGCCGGGACGACGGACGAGGAAGGCAATGTGACAGAACTGACCGAGGAAGAACGTGGGGAGAAGAAAACCCAGATGGAGGCTCTTCTTGCCGCCGCCAAAGAAAGTGGTGATCTGAGCGGGGCAGCAGATGCGCAGGGAATGAATTATTCCACACTGACTTATGGTCAGGAGGGCAGCACGCTGGACGAGGCGGTGGAGAGCGCTGCAGACGCACTGGCTGAGGGAGAGATCTCAGATCTGATTGAGGCAGAGGAAAGTTACTACATTGTCTGTCTGGAGAGTGCCTTTGATGAGGCGGCCACAGAGAGTGCACGGCAGAACGAACTGTCTCAAAGAGAGCGGGATGCCTATGACAACTGGTACACTCCGCTTTTGGAAGGCACTGAGATTACGACCAACGATGAACGGATCCAGATGCTGACTTTTGACCGGATTTTCAGCCAGCCGATGGAAGAAATACCAGAGAAGACCGTGCAGGAAGAATCGTCTGAAAGTGAAGACGGATCGGAAACAGGAGAGGAAAACGAATGAAAAAAACAACAGCCCGCTTTTTGTGGGCTGTCTGCATAGTTGGAACAATTACCGGATGCGGAACAAAAGGAACACTTATGCAGACAGCCAAAGTGCAGAAAGAAGAGGCCGCAGAGCAGGCAGTGCCGGAGGTCGTATTTGGCAGAAAGGAATCATCGGTGAAGATTATTCCGGGAGACCGGGATGATCAGATTCTTTTGGAAAGCACAAAACCCCGTATGGACACATCAAAACCTGCGGAAGAGGAAATAGCCCCTCCTGAAGAGGAGCCTTTGGAGGCGGTTCCGGAAAAAGAGCAGGATCTACAGGATCATACCGTCAGTGAACCTGCATGCAGGATGGTTTCCCGGAAGGAAGATACAAAAGAAGTTTCGCCGCTCGTTGTTTCACCTCCAAAAGATACAACAGTGCCAAACGAAGTGCCAAAGGAGGAAGAGACAGGGAGCATCTATGTGAAGCCTTTGGTGGATGAAACAGATTCAGCAACAGAACCGGATATACAAAACGAAGTACCTGTTCCGTCGAAATACTGGAACCATGCGGGAGATCTGCGTTATGAATATAAAGACGGAACCTGGTACGAATATCAGTACAGCAGCGGTGACATCAAGCTGGATGAGCAAAACGAAAGTCTTGCCCTGAAGCTTTTGAACCTGGATGGTTTCTATAACGGATATGATGTTTTAAAGACGGATTGTACCAGGGAGATGAATGAGGACGGGAACATACAGTATGAGTATCATGTGCGGTACCGGCGTATCATTAAGCTGGAGCAAAAACCTTCGAATCTGGACCAGATGCAGAAGGAAGATCCCGAGAATTTACCGGTTACAGCAGGGGCCGAGACAGAAAAAACAGTTCCGGTTCTTGAGGAAAAGACTGCCGAAGCAGAGGAGCTTGATCCGCCTGATTCGGATAAAGAAAATACCATTCCCAGTTTTACCGGTATGAATGTCTCGGAGCAAAACGGAGACATGGACTGGGAGAAAGTGCATAAAGCCGGTGTGGATTTTGTGATGATTCGCTGTGCATACCGGGACCCGAAGGAAGGGATACTGACAACAGACTCCAAAGCAGAAGCCAATATAAAAGCTGCCCGGGCGGCAGGGATTGAGACCGGCATCTTTTTCACTTCCGGGGCTGTCAGCAAAAGGGAGGCGATGGAGGAGGCAGATTTTGCAGTGATGATGGCAGAAAGATACAGACTGAACGGCCCGGTTGCAGTCTTTGTCCAGTCACCAAGTCCGGAAGTTCCCAAAAGAACGGATAAGCTGGATGCAGCTGCAAGGACAGCCTGTGTGAAAGGATTCTGCCAGGTAGTACGTATGTCGGGCTATGAACCTGTGATCTGCGGTGACGCAGATTGGCTCAGGGAAAATCTGAAAGTGGAAGAATTGAGCGGATATATGCTCTGGATCCCGCAATGTGAAAAGAATATCACTTATACCGTACCCTGTGAAGACTGGTATTGTACGAAAAAAAGTATGCTGGATGGTATAAGCGGATATACAGGCTTAATGACAAGCGATGGAGAATTAGGAGGGACTTTCCGATGAGCACAACACAAAATCTGACACTTTTAACCGACCTGTATGAGCTGACGATGATGCAGGGATATTTCAAGAATCCGGTGCAGGAGACTGTGATTTTTGACGCTTTTTACCGAACAAATCCCTGCGGGAATGGTTTTGCCATTGCAGCAGGGCTGGATCAGGTGATCAGCTACATTAAGAATCTGCATTTTTCTGCTGAGGATATTGTCTATCTGAGAAGTCTGGGTATCTTTGAGGAGGATTTTCTGGATTATCTTAGCAATTTTCATTTCAGCGGAGACATCTATGCCATACCGGAGGGAACCGTGGTGTTTCCCAGAGAGCCGCTTGTAAAGGTGATTGCACCGATTATGGAAGCGCAGCTGGTGGAGACTGCGATTCTGACGATTATCAATCATCAGAGTCTGATTGCCACCAAGGCGGCCAGAGTGGTCAACGCAGCCAGAGGCGACGGCATCATGGAATTTGGACTTCGCCGTGCGCAGGGGCCGGATGCGGGCGTCTACGGGGCACGGGCGGCCATGATCGGAGGCTGTATCGGCACGTCCAATGTTCTGACAGGAAAGATGTTTGATGTGCCGGTACTGGGCACCCACGCGCATAGCTGGATCATGAGTTTCCCCGATGAGTATACGGCTTTTAAAGAGTACGCCAGACTGTATCCGGATGCATGTATGCTTCTGGTAGATACTTATGATACATTAAAATCGGGAGTGCCCAATGCGATCCGGGTGTTCAAAGAGATGCGGAAAGCGAAAAAGCTTCATGGACGCTACGGGATCCGACTGGACAGCGGGGATCTGGCATACCTGTCCAAGGAGGCCAGAAAGATGCTGGATGCGGCAGGTTTCCATGATGCGGTGATCTCCGCGTCCAGTGATCTGGATGAATATCTGATCGACAGTCTGAAGACCCAGGGTGCGAAGATCACTTCCTGGGGCGTGGGGACGAACCTGATCACATCCAGGGACTGTCCGGCGTTTGGCGGTGTCTACAAGCTGGCAGCTCTGAAGACCGGAGACGGGGATTTTATGCCAAAGATCAAACTTTCAGAAAACACGGAGAAGATTACGAATCCAGGCAACAAGACGGTCTACCGCATTTATGAAAAGGTGAACGGGAAATTGAAAGCGGATCTGATCAGCCTGGTGGATGATGTCTTTGATGAGTCGAAAGACCTGGTGATCTTCGATCCTCTGGAAACCTGGAAAAAGACCTGCTTAAAGGGCGGAAGTTATACCATGAAGGAGTTGATGATCCATGTTTTTGACCAGGGCCAATGTGTCTATGAGTCTCCGTCGGTTATGGATATCCGGGAGCACTGTATTGAAGAACAGAATACACTGTGGGATGAGACCAAACGTCTGGTAAATCCTCATGAAGTATATGTGGACCTGTCTGACCGGTTGTATCGGATGAAGACTGAACTATTAAATAAAATGCATCCATTTGATTAAAAAGATGATGCATATAAATCCAATTCTTACAAATACTAGATGCAGATGACCTGTGAAAGCACGAATCGACATCGTATTTTGAGACATTGGAGGAAACATGTATGAAAGCAACAGGAATTGTACGCCGGATTGATGATTTGGGCAGAGTTGTGGTGCCAAAGGAAATCCGGCGTACATTGAGAATTCGGGAAGGTGACCCCTTGGAGATCTTTACAGACCGCGAAGGGGAGATCATCCTGAAGAAATATTCTCCCATCGGAGAGCTGTCAGCCTTTGCCAAACAGTATGCGGAGAGTCTGGCTCAGACCACAGGACATATGGTTTGTGTGACGGACCGGGATGCCATCATCGCCACTGCAGGCGGGGCAAAGAAAGATTATCACGGCAAATCCATCAGCCCTCAGTTAGAGCAGCTGATCCAGGAGCGGGAAAGCCTGCAGGCTTCCGCCATAGAGCGCAAATTTATACCGGTGATTCAGGAAGAGATGGACGGAATTGCCACGGAGACCATCTGTCCGGTGATCAGTGAAGGAGACGCTATCGGTGCGGTGATCCTTTTGGGCCGGGATGTGCGGGTCAAGATGGGGGAAGTGGAGCAGAAGGTGGCAGCTTCTGCCGCCGGCTTCCTGGGCCGTCAGATGGAGCAGTAAGCGGTCGGGAAAACCTGATTTTTGATTCCCCGATGTAATAATTAGCCCCCTTGACAGAATCAATGTTTTCTCAACATTTGTCTTTCTATCAAGGGGGTTTTTTCTCTTTGTTTCTCTCATCTGAGCGCATGATATCCCCTTTGTTCTCATTTTGTTATGCATTTTTAATAAGCTGCGTTTTCAGCGTCTTTTGGCCTGTATCTCAACCTTAGAATTGTCTATTTCCCGATAGACCCTTGAATATTTGCCACCGTGCTGTAGGGAGTGATTTTATCCACCAGACGGGCTTTTTCACCGGCTGTGATAAGATAAGCCTTGTCACGGGGCATACTTAAGACGGATTCCGGCGTCTTTGCGGCCCGCGCTGCAATGTATTGAGCCGTTTCTATATCCTGACTGCCAAAGTACAGAATGTGGTCGCAATTGTTGAGAATGGTACGGCTCACGGCAGGGCTGTACATGCTTTCAAGCTGAGACAGGGATTGAATGATAAGGCTCATGGAGATATCTCTGGACCTGATGACGGAAATGATTTTGTCAAAATCGGGAATTACGGCACTTGATGCAAAGTCATCCATTATAAGCCTCACCGGAACCTTCAATTTTCCGCCGGGGTTGGAATCCGCCTCCGAGCACAGGATTTGAAGAGCCTGGGCGTAGAAGATATGAGCCATCTGGTCAAAGGTCCGGTCCGTATCACTGACATTCAGAAATAAAACGGTCTTTCGCTGCCCGAGCCTTCGGATATTCAGGCTGTGGGGATTGGCAAAGATATACCGGGCTTCCTGAAAGGAATAAGGCTCCAGGTTGACATTTACAAAGCCCACAATGCTGCTGAACATCTTGTCCGCAGTCCGGTTGGCCGTTATTTCGAAGTATTTTTTGGAGGCAAAGGAATTCGGATGTTCGGAAATCCATTCCAGGAACGGGATATAGCCATTGGGCTGTGAAAACTGCCTGTGCAGATCACCTACACGTATCAGGTTCTGATTTACCAGGGGTTCGGTCTCAAGGCAGTATGCGATGAGAAAAGCTACATAGCTTGCGGCGGATAAATCCCATATGGGTTCCGCGTGCTGCTGAACGGGGCAGATGAGACGGGCGAGGCTTAAAATATCCTGCTCGCGGTAGCTGCCGTCCGGATATTGCCGGATAAAGGCCATTGGATTATATCCGCAGGACCTTGCGGGGTTGCCCAGGTCAAGCGTGTAAACCGCATATCCTTTCGCGATCAGCTCCGCTTTAAATCTGCGTTCCAGCTGTCCTTTGGTATCGGACACCACAAGGGAGCTGTCGATGTTCTGGATATTGGGAATGACATAGCCCCCGGTTTTGCCGGAACCTGAACTTCCGCAGATAATATCGTTGTTGTTGCAGCCGCTTACACGTGTGTCGTTGGAAACCTGAATGCCGGATGCAAGAACTCTGCTTCCGTAACGTAATGTCTGAATCATATTAATTACCGCCTTTCCGAATCATATTGGTTGCAAGGCCAAACGCAATAGCCTCCGGTGCGCTGAAATAAGTATCGTTTGCAGTTACCTGATAGACTTCCTCCAGGGATTTGCCGGTTCTTTCTGAAATGATTTTGGCCAGAGATTCCCGGCACCTGTTCAGGTCGTCCAGTTCGGATTGAATCTGATGGGGCTTTTTTCCGCCGATATCGTGGTTTCCTCCGAAAGCCGGGTCGTGTACCATAATACGTCCATGCTCCATCATTTCCCGCTTGTCGCCGGCCAGAAAGAGAATGGCGCCCATGCTTGCACAGGTTCCCATACAGACGGTTTTCACAGGAGCATCAATCAGACGAATCACATCATAAACCGCAAGTCCGTCTGTTACGGAGCCGCCGGGACTGTTGATGTAGAAAGTAATCTCTTTCTCCGGCTCTGCTCTGCTGAGATACATAAGCTGTGTAATTAAGCTGTCGCAGGAGGCGGCATTCACCTCCTCCGTGAGAAAGATTTCTCTGCTGTCACTCAGCAGCTTGTCTTTTAGGTGTAAGGTTTCATAGCCTCTGGCGGATTCTAGAATCACACAGGGGTTTGTGGTTGTAATTGACATAGGAATTACCTGCCTTTTTCGTATTTTTTGAGTTTGTGTTAGTCGGCCTCCATATCGTCCGCATCTGTTCGAAAGAGCTGTCATGGTTCTCCTGGCCATAGCCGGGATTTCCGCCTACATGGTTCACCAGACAGGCAAGCTCTATGTAGGGCATGTGTTCTATCTTTTTTGCGGACAAGCCCTCCACACGGATTCACTGGTCCGTAATAAATTCAATATATTTCTTGGTTTGTACGGCTCTCAGTTTCTTAAGGGGTGTATCCATAAACTTATGGACAATGCGTTCTACTCGTCCCACAGCTCATCCTCCTCTTCGTCGTCAAGCAAGCCATAATAAGCGGCGTATTCATCTATCTCCCGGCACAAATCATAATAGGCTTTTAAGGAGGAAGAGGCAGAGCGGGAGGGGAGCGGAGGGCGGCTTGTATCCTCCTGCTCAGGGTAGTAGAGTTCCTCGGTGAGCCATTCCTGCTCATCTATGTTTACGCGGCGTGTATCGTAATCGTATCGGTTCATATTTTTGTCCTTTCCGCTGTGTATTACAGCTGTCAAATTTACTTTTTGTTATTTGTAACAGGTTGATTTGATGATTTAGAACAATCCTGTTCTTTTGTAGATTCTCATAATGTGGTCTCCTTTCCGGTTTCTGATTTCTCTTTACTGGTTTCACAACTGGAATGGATACCATCCATTCCAAACTGACGATAATATTTGCTTCGTTATCTGCCTGGTTTTTGAAGCTTATGTATGCTATGCACAAGCATCATAGAGGCCGCAGATACTGTCCAGCTGTGCCAGTGCATTTTTTCTGCCGTCGGCTGATTTGGTGATGGTACAGATGATTTTTGTGCCGCATTGCAGATTGGCCGCACTGAAGGAAAAGGCTCTCTGACCGTTATCCAGTTTTAAGTGGGAGCCTTTGCAGTTGCCTCCGATAATGGTCGCGTAACAGCTGTCTCCTTTTACATATTCGTCAGCAATCACCTTGATAATTGCAGTTTCGTGATTTACGATGTTCATGATGTCTGTCTCCTTTCTTTTCTTTTTCCTGATTGTTTTATTATTATTTCTGTTATAACAATTGGGACCTCTCACTGAGAGGTCCAATAAGAAGCCTGTCCCGTCCAATATCTGTCTTTCCGTTTTGAATTGGACGGGGTTTTGTTTTTATTTTTACGTTACTGTTAAAAAAATAAAGGGGAGCGGGGTAAATGTTATCCATATCAATTTAAAAACTTTGTATTTTATATAAAATACAGTATTTTTTTTGCAAAAAAGCTCATAGAAAATGAAAATTCCGTATGTGCAATTCATTCTTAACTTAATAAGAGGATGCTGGGGTCAAAAGCCCCCAATTGTTCCTTGAAACTTAATATTTTACAATAAATACAAGCTTTTTGGTCTTTCA
>ERZ808046.514-NODE-514-length-31552-cov-3.976330_pt1 | contig 31552 bp, 37 predicted proteins | sample MGYA00380196_ERZ808046 | MGnify/ENA primary metagenome ERZ808046 (study PRJEB31490, sample SAMN06133421) | mouse gut metagenome | isolation source: Z6_2 | host: mice | place: China: Chengdu | collected 2015-05 ...
AAGATAAGCACGCGACGCAGTACCTTAAAACGCCTTACTTCAACGAAGAAAACACACCGCCGATCTTTCGGAAGCGTTACGGCGATAAGGAATTTAGATGGAGCTGGGGCAGCGCCGGGAAGTTGATTTTATACGGCGACTGGCGGTTGCCGGAAATCCGGAAAACCGGATGGGCGGCCCTTGTAGAAGGGGAAAGCGATCCCCAAACATTATGGTATTTAAAAGTTCCGGCACTCGGATCACCGGGGGCGGCGAACTTCAACGCCCGGATGGTTCCGAAGTTGCAGGACATTAAGCTGTATATACACCAGGAACCAGACCAGGGCGGTCAGACGTTCCTCGCTAAAGTTTGCCGGATATTGAAGGAGGAAGAATTTTTAGGCGAGGTTTACACATGGAGCTGTAAGCAGTTCGGAGTCAAGGACCCTTCGGAGCTTTACTTAAGGGACGGGGAGGAAAAGGCATCCGAGAAGATACAGAAAGCCATAAAACACGCCCAGAAGTTAGACCTTGACGACCTGTCCGGAGCGATACCGGAAGCCATAAAAGGGGCGCCCGCGAACCTTCGCCAGCCAGAGGGCTGGATCTATTCAGAAAAAGGCATAAGCCACATAGACGAAAAGAAAGCGATACCGACCATGGTCTGCAGAACGCCGATCATATTAACCCAGCGGCTTAAGAGCATGGAAACGGGCGAGGAAAAAATAGAGATTGCATTTAAGCGGGACGGGCAGTGGAGCCGGGCTATATACCCGCGTTCTACTATTTTCACTTCCCGGAACATAACCGCCCTTGCAGATTTGGGATGCACCGTAACCAGCGAGAACGCCAAGCAGGTGGTGAGCTTTCTGGCCGCATTGGAGGCGGAGAACATAGACATCATACAAAAGGCGGACAGTACGTCAACCTTCGGCTGGCAGACAAGGGGGCGCTTCCTTCCGGGACACGGGGACGACATAGTGCTTGATATTGAGCCATCCTTAAGAGGCTGGGCGGCAGCATACCACACCGCCGGAACCTTCGAGGGATGGATCAGCACCATGCAGCCGCACCGGAGCCGTGACAAGTTCCGGTTTATATTGGCGGCCAGCTTTGCCGCCCCGCTTCTTAAGATTATTCAACAGCGGATATTTTTTGTATACAACTGGGGCGGATCCAAGGGAGGAAAGACCGCAGCACTCAAGGCGGCACTTTCCGCCTGGGGGGACCCGGAACGCCTTATGGTAAATTTCAACGCCACCCAGGTCGCCCTGGAGAGGATGGCGGGCTTTTATAACGACTTGCCCCTCGGCATTGACGAGCGGCAGCTTGCAGGGCAGAAGCAGGAGAACCTGGAAAAGATTGTTTACATGATTGCCAGCGGAACCGGAAGGGCCAGGGGAAGCAAGGGCGGGGGATTGCAGGCGCTTAACACATGGCGCACCGTAGCAATAGCCACGGGCGAGGAACCTTTAAGCACAGACACAACGCAGACCGGAGTCAGTACCCGTGTGCTTGAGATATACGGCGGCCCTTTCGACGATGAGAAGTCCGCCAGCCTTATGCACCAGCAAGCCCCGGCAAATTGCGGCTGGGCCGGCCCGGAGTTTATAAGCCGCCTTTTGGCAACGGACGAGCGGACCATAACGGATCAATACGAAAAGATGGTAGAAGAAATTTACGCAGCGGCAAACGGAACCAGCGGCGCACATATAGCCGGGATAAGCGCGGTCGCCCTTGCGGATGCGATTATTGATACCTGGATATTTGGGAACGAAGCGGACGAAAACCGGAACGAAGCGGAGCAAAACGGCGAAAATTGTGATCAAGAAAGCGAAAACTGTTGCCAAAACGGCGAAAACCGTAAGAAACCGCTTGAAATACGCAGCGTTTCCTGGGACAGAGCCGTCCAGATGGCAAAGGCGATCATACAGGAGCAGCTCGCCGCAGGCGTAAGCGACGTAAACGAAAACGCCACCCAGTTTATAGTAGATTGGATATTGAGCAACCGCGCCCAGTTCGGGGACAAGGCAATCGGAACGTGCCTGGGAACGATAAGCCACGACCAGAGCAAGGCCTATATATTTCCTTCGCTTCTTAATCAGGCATTGACAAAGGCAGGATATAGCCCCCGGAAAACCTTAAAATATTTAGGCGACAAAAATATCATAACTTCAAAACCAAAAAAGAACGGCGGGAAAGAATACAGCATAACAAAGTGGTTTGATAACAGAACGAGCCGATTTATTGAATTTGATTTAGGGAGATTTTCAAAGCCCGTTGACCCATTAGACGAGGACGAGGCGGCAGAAGCCGCAGGGATTGAGGAAAAACCGAAAGCAGGCGAGTGGCAGCAATTAGACCTTGATATGAAGTCGCCTTTTGAGGAAGAAGAAACAGAGCTGCCGTATTAAACTATACCTTTTCCCTAACGCCTAAAAAATAGGCGTTAGGTTAGGCGTTAGGTTAGGCGTTAGGTAAAAAATCCAGAAAACAAGCGGCTTATAAAGCCTATTATATATATTCTTACATCCTAACGCCTATTATATAGGCTTATTGCAAAAGTAAAAAGGTAAAGAAAAACGTGCGCTTTTTAAAAATAACGGTATATTTCCAAAAAATAGGCGTTAGGCGTTAGGAATTAAAGAAACACCCCATAAATTCAAAATTTGCGGCATGACGCCAAAGGAAAACAAAAAGGCGTTAGGAAAATTAGGCGATAGGAGGTGAGCGGCTACGGAAAAAGCAGTAAAAGCCCTTGAAAAAGCGGCGGTAACGCTTGAAAAATACCGGAAAAACAAAACGCTTGTCCCGCCGGAGGAATTAGCCGGGAAGTATAAAAAGCCTTTTGAGAAATTGAAGCAGCAGCTTAAGGAGGAATTAGAGGAATACTTAAGGCTTTTCATTCTGGACGGATTGCAGATCCGGGACGACGACGAAGGACAGCGGCTCATAGACGAGATTAACCAGGCATTTAAGGAGGCGCAGATCGGCAAGCAGGTCGGGCGGGCAGCTTTCCGGGAATTTGACTTAGAGAAGATAAAGAGGATCGCCCAGCAACACCGCCAAAAGGTGATGGGGATATATAAAGCATACTTCGACCGCCACACTTGCCTATACGCCGCCGGCCCTTCATGGGATCCGGAGAATCCACAGCCGCCGCTTATTTACAACGATATTGTGGATAAGTTCTACGACGAGGCGGCGGGCGGGTGGATAAGCAAAGAGAAGCCCCCAGGGGCGGCAATATTGATTTTCATAAAAAGTGAAAATAAAACAACCGAGCAAAAGGAGGATAACGATGAACACACAGGAGAACGTAAAGAGGTTTGAGAAACTTTTAAACCAGGTAGAGCGGGAAGGGCTGGCGCAGCTTTTGGAGTACATCCGGGAAAAGAGCGACTTTTACACGGCCCCAGCTTCTACCCGGTTCCACTTAAGCACCGAGGGCGGCTTATTGCAGCACAGCCTCAACGTGTACGATTGCTTACAGGCAAAGAAGGAAAACAGTACCTGGGCTTGCATTTTGGAGGATGCCGGGAAAGATGCCCTTATTCTTTGCCCCTTGCTTCACGACCTCTGCAAAACGCATTTTTACAAGATCGATTTTAAGAACCAAAAGACCTATGACCCGGAGAAGGTAAAGGCGGCGGAACGCTGGCAGGTAAAGAAGGACAACGCCGGGGCGTTCATTTGGGAATCGGTTCCCTGCTACACCGTAGACGACCGGGTGCCATACGGACACGGGGAAAAGAGCGTTATGATGATTGAACAGTTTATGAGGCTTACCGGCCCGGAACGCTTCGCCATCCGTTGGCATATGGGATTTTCAGAACCGAAGGAGCTTCACTTACAGCTTACCCAAGCTATGAGCAAATACCCGCTTATACTTGCCCTTCACGAAGCAGACCAGGAAGCAAGCACACTTTTAGAGGGCGAAAAGGATAATAAGGTGCTTACCAAGGCGCAGGCAGACGCAGGAGAAAAGCCATGGGGAGGCGACGGCGGATCCGGGTGCGACTTCCAGGAGGCTGAGCCGTTAGGAGGTGCGGAAGATTGAAAGCTATAACAGTTTGGCAGCCATGGGCGCAGCTTTTAGCCGCAGGAAAGAAGCACGACGAAACAAGAAGCTGGCGGACAAATTACCGGGGCGAGATATTGATCCATGCGGCGAAGAAACCTTATTCACAGACCGAACGGCTCATGACCGCAGAAAGCCGGAAAAAGATAAGAGATACCCTCGGATTAGGTTTTATAAATTGGCGGGAGAAAATACCGACCGGAGTCATAATCGGCAAGGCGATTTTAAGGGATTGCAAGCTGATAGATCAAGCATACCACGACTTCATAAAGGAGCTTTGTCCGGATGAATTTCTTTACGGCGACTTCACGGTCGGCAGATACGCATGGAGGCTGGAGGAACCGGAGATATTTAAGAACCCGATACCAGCCTCCGGAAAGCAAGGCTTATGGAACTTCGACGGAAGCATTTGGATCCACAACGGAGAATTATTCATAAAGGAGGCAGAGCATGGAAGGGAAAATGGAAGGATTGACTAAAGAGCAGATCATAGAGAACCAGAAGAAAGAGCTGCAGACGCTGGCAGCCCAAAACTGCATTTTAGGAAGCCAGGCGAAAGAAGCCCAGAAGATAGCGGCGCAGCTTAAGGAAGAATTGCGGATAGCGCGGAGCGACAATGAAACCTTGAAAGAGGCCATTGTAAGCCGTTTTGTTTCAGATTGGGGAGGAAAAGCATGAACAGAAATAGAAAAGGCGTTATGCCGGAGATTACCAGGGAGATGTATAAGAGCATTAAGAAGTACGACCGCCAGCAGTTCACGGCGTTCTGTACTGACCTTTACGGCTTCGGCTTCCAGGACGGCAGAGAGAGCGTCCCAGGCGTTGACATTACGGCAATTATGAAAGCGATTGAGAATACCAAGGGAATCGGAGCCAAGAAGCTGGCGGACATAAGAGCCAGCATAGAGGCGGTATTTGAGGAATCCGGAGAAGATAAGAAGGAGGGATAAAGTGGATATCGAACAGAAAGCGGAAATGCTTACTACGGCTTATATTCATTCCTACAATTTGGCATTGAAGGAAGTAAAAAATCCGAACCTTGCGGCGCAGATAGCAACGGCGGTCATTATGGTAATTGACTTGAATACACCGAAACAGCAGGCAATAAACCCCTTAGAGTTATTATTTGCACAGATGGCGGCCGCAGCCCAGGAACGGACCAGGAAGGAAGAAAGTGAGGTAGACGACCATGACAGAGCAGAAAATGCAGCAGATTAACGCCTGGCTTAAGAAGGTAAACAAGGGCAAGCTGGAGATGCAGGAAAAGATGGCTATAGCCAACGCAACTATGGAGATGTTGGAAAAGTTGGAACCAATTTACGATAAGTACAACGGTAACAGTTGCGACGTCGCAAGAAAGTAGAGGTTTTGATGATTGATTTTGAACAGTTTAAAACCAAGGCGGAGGTCATTAAGTACCTTAAGGCTACGAAGGATATATCCTGCCAAACAACCGCCCAGGCGGAGAAGTACCTGCGGGCGCACTTGCCAAAAGAAAGCTATTACCAGGATAAGATCATAAAGCACATAAGGGAGCTTATACCCTCTTCCTTCGTTTGGAAAGCGGCGGCTGGACCATACAGCCGCCAAGGGATCCCGGATGTTTGTGCCGTAGTAAACGGCCGGTATTATGGCTTTGAGGTAAAGCGACCCTTTATAGGCGTTCTTTCCAAGATACAGGAGCGCACCATACTGCAGATAAGGGCGGCAGGCGGGAAAGCCTACGTTGTTACATATCCGGACGAGGTAACAAGGATATTGCAGAAAGAGATCGGAGGAACACCATGAGCAGAGAAGCAGAGCTTATAAAAGAGATTAACGAACACATTAGAAAAGAAGGCTACTGCGGGAAATTATGTATTTACGGTTTAGAACTTCCAGACAGCGACCTGCAGGTCATACGGGCGGCGCTTAAAAAGATGGTAGAGGCGGACACAGAAAGTGAAACGTACCCCGCACAGGAGATTGAAGGAATTATATTTACAGCACACAGATATAAATGTCCAGATTGCGGATCGGAAAAAGTTTACTTCGGAAAATTTCCTGCATATTGTGAAGATTGCGGCCAGGCATTAAAACAAGTTCAGCGTAAGGGAGGCGATCCGCCAAGTGAGAAATAGCGAAGGATATAAGGATCCTACCGCCGGAGCAGCAATCGCCAGCGTAAGGCGGCAGGAGAAGCGGCGAAGGAAGGAGGAAAAGCGTGAACAGAAAACAGGCGAGAGCAGCCATGCGGGGGAAAGCGAAGGGACCGAACTTAAACGACCCCAGGCAGGCGCAGGCAATGCTTGAAAATTTACCTATTGCCACATTGGTGGCCGGAATTAACAATAGCCTTGATATTCTGCAGAAAAGAGGCATACCCATTTCAGACTGGGACCAGAAAAAGCGGGAATTATACAGGCTTAAGGTTTTCGGCGGCAAGGTTTATTTTTTGGCGGCTGAGTTAGACAGATCCGAGCAAAAAAACGAATAAGGAGAACGAAGCCGATGGATCAGAAAAATAAACAGCGGAAAAACGGACGGAGCGAGGACAAGGAAGTGCTTAAGGAGTATTTAAACCAGTATTACACTGGACGCATTAAGCGGTCACAGCTTGAAAGACGGCTTAAAAATATCCGGGCGGAAATGGCTACCCCTATAGGCGGCTACGGATATTCTCCGGTAAATTACGGAGGCACGAACAAGGTCGGACCCGGCGCCGCTTCCTTCGTTTACCGCATGAGCGAGATCGAAACCCGGATAGAGGAACAAAAAAGCCGGGTAGAAAAAGCCCTTTTAAAAGTCATGGATATTATGGACTTTTTGGAGGAAAACAGCACGGAGCGGATGGTGTTGGAGCTTCGCTTTATTGATTGCAAGAGCTGGGCAGCCATTGAGAAGGAGATGCACTTAAGCCGAAGCTCGCTTTTTTCCTACCAGGACAAAGGGCTGGATAAGCTATTGACCTATAAGAAAGTACGCCAGATTTTGAGGGAGTATAAAAAAGCGGCTTGAAATATAGCCCCCTATGATACCCCCCATATAATACCCCCGTATTTTCGCCCCATTTTTACAAGGCGGATTTTACGAGGGTATTTTACACCCCTTCTTTTCAGCATAGCGCAGAATAAAACGCACATATAAACATAGCCCCATACAGCCCATAAGCCCAGCATATACAAGGCTTCGGAGATTTTTTTAAGTTCGGACTCTATTGGACTATTAAGTGTGTTAGTATAGTAGCATGGACACAAAATAAATAGCACACCCCCATATATTAAGCCTATAGCAAGCCCTATTTTTATAGTCTATATACCCATATAGCAGGGCATAGCATAGGCTTATTATATTGCATACATATAAGCACAGCATACACAGTACACAGCAAGAGCATAAGGCACAGCACCACAGCCCAGGGCATAGGCGCACATAGTACCATAGCACAGCGTAGGCACAAGCACACATAGCACAAGCAAGCATTGAAGCAGAGAGGGCAAGGCATACAGCACCACACCGAAGCAATGAGAGCAGAGAGAGAAGGAGGCAGGGCAAGCCACTGGCTGCGCTGTTTGGCAAGCCTACCCACGCAAAAGACAAAAGGTACTTACCAAGCCATAAACGGCCTGCGGGGCGAGGAAGGCGCGGCCTTTTTGGCGATAAAATCGAAAAAAAATTTTGCCTTTCGTTACGCAAAGGCAGAACCGGAAGGAGGAAACGGACTATGGAGCTGGTAAAAAGACAGCTTGCAGACCTTAAACCAGCGGAATATAATCCGCGAAAAGCATTAAAGCCGGGCGACCCAGAGTACCAGCGCATAGCCGCCAGCATAGAAGAATTTGGCTACGTTGACCCGATTATTATCAACGCAGACAATACCATCATAGGCGGCCACCAGCGGCGCACGGTTATGCTTGATTTAGGCTATACGGAGGCGGACTGTATTCTGGTTGAGATGGACAAGACCAGGGAGAAAGCCCTCAATATTGCCTTGAACAAAATAACCGGAGAATGGGACGAGGCAGCCTTAAAGGATCTATTGATAGATTTAGACAAGGCAGACTATGACGTGGGGCTTACGGGCTTCGGAGGCGACGAGATCGAAAAGTTATTTGCAGCCGTTGAGCTTACCCAGGAGGCGAATGACGACGGCTACGACCTGGACAAGAAGCTGAAGGAGCTTAAGGAGGTTCGGACACGCCCCGGCGATATTTGGCAGATGGGAAACCACCGCCTCATGTGTGGGGACGCTACGGACCTTTCCGACGTTGAGCGGCTGATGGAGGGAACGACGGCAGACCTTATCATCACCGACCCGCCCTATAACGTAGATTACGAAACCAAAGACAAAAGCCTGGAGCGTTCCTATAAGCGGAACCGCACCCGGACAAATAACGAGATCCAGAACGACCGGATGAGCAACGACGCCTTTTACAGTTTCTTGTATAAGGCGTTTTGTAATTTCAACGAAGCAGCCCGCCCCGGCTGCTCGGTCTACATTTTCCACGCCGACAGCGAGGGTATAAACTTCCGAACCGCCATGAAGGAGGCGGGCTTTTACCAGGCGCAGACATTGATCTGGGAAAAGAACCAGTTTGTTATAGGGCGGCAGGATTATCACTGGCGGCATGAGCCTATCCTTTACGGATGGAAGGAGGGCGGCGGTCATTACTTCGGCGGAGGGCGCGGACAAGATACCGTTTTCATTGAGGACGATATAGACTTTTCAGCCATGAAGAAAGCGGAGCTTGTCGCCTACATTGAGGGCATCCGGGAACGCCTGCAGGAGAACACGTCAGTCTTGTACGAAAAGAAGCCGGCCCGGAGCGATATGCACCCGACAATGAAACCCGTGGCGCTTTTCGGGCGGTTGATTACCAATAGCAGCAAATACGGCGATACCGTCGCTGACTTTTTCGGAGGGAGCGGGACAACGCTGATCGCCTGCGAACAGCTTAACCGCAGCGCATACCTTATGGAGCTAAACGAAAAATACTGCGACATTATTATTGACCGTTGGGAGGAATACACCGGCCAGAAGGCCGTAAGAGTAAGGGGAGGTGGAGCATAATGGCAGAGGAAAAGGCAAGCGGCGGCCAGTTCGTAAAGGTTGAGATCATAGCCCAGATTTTCGGAGTTTCCGTCCGCAGGGTACAGCAGCTTACCCAGGAGGGCATCATAAAGACGGACGAAGTCCCAGGAGAGGGCAGGCGTTACGAGCTTGTACCGACCATTAAAACATATATTCAGTATTTGTCCGACAAGGCATACGGCAAGGGCAAGTCCGAAAAGGAAACGGAGTTAAGGCAGCAGAAGCTGGAGGCGGAAATCGCCTTGAAGGAAAGCCAGGGCGAGATGCACCGCATGAGGGCGGAGATCGCCGCCGGGAAATATGTAGACGTTGAGGAAGTAGCCTTAGACTATCAAAAGTTTTTTGTTTCCTTCAAACGGTTCGCCCTGGGCATACCGTCCCGGCTTGTAAGCATAGTAAGCGACAGGCTGGAGCCGTTGGAAGCCCGCAAGGCGGAGAAGGAAATGAGCGCAGAAGTAAAGCGTATGCTTCGGGCTTTTGTTGTAGCCGGATATACACCGGAGCCGGGGGAAGAAAAGCCGGGGAAGCACCGTGCAAAAACCTAAACAGCTACGCCTCCGGAAATACGAGTGTAAGGCATACCAGAAATCCGCGCTTGAATACTTGAACCCCCCGGAAGATATGACAGTATCCGAGTGGGCGGAACAATACCGGGTGCTTTCCAGCCTGACCAGCGCAGAGCCGGGGCCATGGAGCAACGACCGGACTCCGTACCTGGTAGGCATTATGGACGAGTTTCTAAACCCGGAAACGGAAGAAATAGACTTTTGCAAGCCTACCCAGTGCGGCGGAACCGAGGCGGAGCTTAATATGCTGGGCTACGTTATCCAGCAGGACCCGTCCCCCGTAGAAGTTGTATACCCTACGGAAACCATGGCCGGCAGCGTTTCAGAGAAGCGGATCAGACCCATGATAGAGGCAGCCCAGACCCTTTATAAAAAATTTGATAAGAACAGCAGCAACTTAGAGCTTGACTTTGATGATATGTTTATAAAGCTCGTTTGGAGTAACAGCCCTTCCGGGCTTGCTTCCTTCGCCATGAAATACCTTTTTCTTGACGAGGTCGACAAGTACCCAGGAGCCAGCAAGAAAGAGGCGGATCCGATCAGCCTGGCGAAAGAGCGTACAAAGACTTTCCGAAACAGCAAGGTCTACATGACCAGCACCCCGACCATAAGGACGAACCACATCTGGAAAGCCAAGGAAGGAGCCGACGCAGAAAAGCATTACCTTATACCCTGCCCGCATTGTGGGGAATTTATAGAGCTTCACTTTGACAACCTTAAGTGGCCAGGAAAAGACAAGGACCTTGTGGACGCATACGGCGAGGATGCCATAAAGGAGAAGCTGTGGAACTTTGAGCCGATAGACGACTCGGAGGGCTTAAGCGACGCAGACCGGGCGGAGTTTGCCTTTTACGTTTGCCAGGAGTGCGGATGCGTTATCACCGACGCACAGAAGCAGCAGGCAGTAAAGAAGGGACACTGGGAGGTCGTAAGGCAGACAACCCGCTTTGTAAAAAAGGTTTGCTTCTGGATAAATACGCTTTACAGCCCCTTCGTCCGGTTTTCCGAAATTGCGAAGGAATTTATGGACAGCAAGGCAGACCCGGAGAAGCTACAGAACTTCGTAAACTCCTGGCTTGCGGAGCCGTGGGAAGATACCAAGCTAAAGACCAGCAAAGACCTTGTTATGGAGCGGCAGACGGAGCTTACAGAGTTTACCGTGCCGGATTGGACGAAGCTGCTTACCGCAGGCGTAGACGTACAGGAAAACAGCGTTTACTGGACCATAAGAGCCTGGGGCGACTTCTTAACCAGCCAGAACATAGCGCATGGGCAGGCTTACAGCTTTTCGGAGGTTGAGCAGATCATGAACCTTGAATACAGGACGGAGTCCGGAGCCGTTGCAATAGTAAACCTATGCCTCATAGACTCCGGCTACGAAGCCGACGCCGTATACGATTTTTGCGCTTTGAACGCAGAATGGGCGAAGCCGGCCAAAGGTTCCAGCAACCCCATGCAGAGCCATTTCAAGCTGAGTACCGTCAATAAGGACGCTTCCAAGGCTTACGGAATGGACCTTGTTATCGTTGACGGCGGAAAGTATAAGGACATGATCGCCAGCAGGATGCACCGGAAGAACGGCAACGGAAGCTGGATGGTATACAAGGGCTGCGACGAGGAATACGCCGAGCAGGTAACGGCAGAGCATAAAATCCTTGTTAAGAACGGAAACAGCAAGCCCCGGCTTGAATGGGTGCCGAAACACAGCCATGCGGACAACCATTATTTAGACGCGGAGGTCTACGCCATGGCGGCAGCCGATACCCTGGGAGTCCGTATGCTTCATTTGCAGAACATACAGGAGGAACCCCAGGAGCCGAAGAAAGAGCAGTACACGCCGGAGGAAGAATGGATCGGCCAGAACGAGAGCTGGCTGTAGGAAGGAGGAAACCGGGTGGAAGAACAGATGACAGCGCAGGAAATGCTTACCGAAGTAAATAACGCTATTTACGCTATATGCGTAGGCGGGCAAAGTTACAAGATAGGCTCCCGGCAGCTTAACCGGGCAGACCTTAACACATTATACAAAATTAAGAACGACCTTATGGCACAGGTCGCCGGAAGTACGCCGGGCTTTCTTGACGATTGCTATGTCGCAGTATTTGACCGGAGATAAGGAGGGGTGAAAGTTGGGTAACATTTTAGACAATATAATCGGCTTCATTTCCCCGTCAGCCGGAGCCAGGCGGGAAGCCTGGCGGCAGTACCTGGACGAGCAGCGCAACTATGACGCCGGAGGCTACGACAGGCTTAACGCCGGGTGGGTGGCGTGCAACCAGAGCGCAGAACAGACAGACCGCTATAGCCGGGACACCATAAGGGCGAGGGCCAGGGACTTAGAGCGAAACAGCGACATGGCAAACAGCGTGATCGGGGCATACCGCCGGAACGTAGTCGGCCACGGCTACACGCTTCGGGCAAGGACCAGCAGCGAAACCCTTAACAAGCAGATACAGGAAACCTGGATAGAGTGGTGCAAGCGGAAAAATTGCGACGTAACCGAAACGCAGAGCTTTAACCAGATGCTTAGAATGGCGGAACGCCGGAAGAAGGTAGACGGAGGAATCATTTTTAAGAAGTGCTACACCAGCGGCGGCCTGCTGCCTTTCAAATTGCAGGCGTTGGAGGTTGACGAGCTGGACACCGGACGGGCCGCACCGCACAACCCGAAACACCGGGTGGTCGGAGGGATTGAGCTTAACACCTATAACAAGCCCATGGGCTACTGGATCCGCCAGTATAACGTAGACGGCTTCGGGCAGATTGAACCCGTATATGTTCCGGCAAAGGATATTATTTTTTATTTCACCAAAGACCGCCCCTCCCAGGTTCGGGAAATGAGCGACCTTGCCCCGACCATTACCAGGGTAAGGGACGCAAACGAGTTTATGACGGCGGTAAGCGTAAAGGAACGTATAGCCGCCTGCCTTGCCGTTTTCGTAAAGAAGATCATACCTACAACCGGAGGCTTCGCCAGGGGCGTGGGAGCAGGCGACGGAAGGCCCCGCGAGGACTACGACGGGAAAAAGATAAGCCCCGGCATGATAAAGGAGCTTAACGCCGGGGACGAGATCCAGGTCGTAAACCCGACCGGACAGGCGACGGATGCCGCCAGCTATATCAAGCTGCAGCAGCGGCTTATAGGAGCCGGGCAAGGCTTAAGCTACGAGGCGACCAGCCGGGACATGAGCCAGAGCAACTATAGCAGTGCAAGGCAGGGAATCATTGAGGACGGCCAGACCTACATAGAGGACATAGAGCTGCTGAAGGAAGTAGTTATGGACGAGGTATACGAAACCTTCATAATTTCCGGCGTTCTTTCCGGCTTGTTTCATATTCCCGGCTTTTGGGAGGATAAGCAGAAATATTTTAAGCACGAGTGGGTGGCAGCGCCGAAGCCGTGGATCGACCCGGCGAAAGAAGCCACAGCTACCAAGGTCGCACTGCAGACCGGACAAAAGACATATCAGCAGGTCGCAGCGGAGAACGGCAAAGACTGGAAAGAGCAGATAGACGAAACCGTCGCTGTTTTGGAATACGCCAGGAAAAAAGGCATTGAAATGGGAGGTGTTATATTTGACAGAACAGAAGCAGAGCTTACCCCTGCAGAGGATAAGCCAGAGCCAGAATCGGGCGAAGTTCCCGGAGGACCTACTGACCAGGGCGGAGGAAACCAGCCCCCAGGGCAGCAGCCAGGGAACGGGCAGCAGGAAGGGAACCAGCCAGCCGCAGACGGCAGCGAGGGACAGCAGGAAGGAAAACCAGATAAGGGCGTTTAGTTCGGCAACGATCCGGGCTATGGAAGGGGAAGGGAATGAACGGAAGTTCATTCTTTCATTTTCTTCGGAAGAACCTTACGAGCGGTACTGGGGTAAAGAAATTTTAGACCATAACCCGGCGGCCGTTGACCTTACCCGGCTTAATACAATAGGAGTCCTTCTTTTTAACCATAACCGGGATAAGGTTATAGGCAAGATCAACCGTGCCTGGATTGAGAACCAGCGGGGCATGGCTGAGGTAGAATTTGACGACGACGCGGAAAGCGAGGTTATCTTTCAGAAGGTAAAGAGCGGGACCCTTAAGGGAGTTTCCACCGGATACCGGATCGGAGTGATTGAGGAAGTCATGCCGAACAAGGTAAGCACCGACGGAAGATTTACCGGCCCTTGCGACGTCGCAAGACAATGGATGCCCTACGAGATAAGCATAGTAAGCGTCCCGGCGGACGCTACCGTGGGAGTAGGGAGGGACATGGGGGAGATTACCCAGCGTCCGGAAACTTTAACCTGTTTTGAAGCACAACTTCAAATAAATAAAAACAGAAAGTAGGAGGTAAGAGCAATGACACCGAAACAGAGAAAAGAAGCCGCCATGCTGAAGCAGCAGGCCATTGTAAACGCCGCCAAGGCAGACGGCAACCGCGCACTGACCGCAGAGGAACAGGCGCAGTTTAACTCACTCCAGAGGGAGATCGACGAAGCCCAGGCAGAGATCGACACCCAGGAGAGAGGGCTGGCAGGAGGAACCGGAGCGACAGCAGCGCCCCCGGCAACGAACCCCCAGCAGACACCGCCCCAGGCAGCCGCACCGCAGACAGTACCTGCAGAGGGACAGCGGAGCGCAACCGAGGCAGAACGCAACCGGGTAACGGAGATTATGGCGCTTTGCCGTGACTTCGACGTGGATCCGGCGGAGCATATCCGCAACGGTTCCAGTTTGGACCAGGTACGCAGCGCCATCCTTGACGGAATGAGGCAGACCGGAAGCCCGGTGGGCGTACAGGTCACCAGGGACGAAGGGGACACTTTCAGACAGAGGGCAACCGACGCGCTCATGCTTCGCGCAGGCGTACCCGTAGCAACCCCGGCAGACGGAGCGAATGAGCTTAGAGCCATGAGCCTCCGCGACCTTGCTATTGAGTGTTTGAGCCGGGACGGGCGGGACACCATGCAGCTTTTGAGGATGCAGCCCGACGATATGTACGGGGAGCTTTGCCGCCAGTTCTACAACCCTTCGGCGGCGTTTCCGGCAATCCTTGACAACACGATCAGAAAGAGCATTGTGCAGCTTTATAACGCAGTACCTACGACCTTCCAGGCATGGACCACGAAGGGCAGCCTGAAAGACTTCAAGACCACGGCGGACCACGAATACGTGATCGGCGGCATGGGCGACTTTTTACTGGTTCCCGAAAACGGAGAGCTTAAGCCGGATAAGCCGAGGACGGAGCTGCTGCCGAACCGCAAGCTGGACACCTACGGCCGGACATTCAGCATGACCCGCCAGGCGTTCATAAACGACGATATCGGCTTTTTAACCGAGGTTCCGGGGCTTTACGCAGCGGCGGCAAAGAAAACCATTGACAAGCAGGTCTATAGCTTGCTTTTCAATAACGGGAAGATCTTCGACGGCGTAAACCTTTTCCATAAGAACCACGGAAACCTCATGACAGAGGGAAGCAAGCCGACGCAGGCAAGCATCCAGGCGATCATACTGCAGATGCAGCACCAGAAAGACCAGTTCGGGGAAGCTATTTACATTACGCCGCAGCACATGATCGTGCCTATTGGATATGAGTTTGAGCTTGCGGTCATTATGAGAAGCGCCCAGGTAGTAGGCAGCAACAACAACGACATTAACCCGCTGTACAACTACCCGCTTAACATCATTCAGACCCCGGTGCTTAACGCCCTGGCAGGGGAGAACGAGGTGCCGTGGTTCATGGTTGCAAACACCGCCAGCGCCAAGCATATCCAGGTGGACTACTTGAACGGGCAGGAAACCCCGACCGTAAGGCGCATGGAAACGCCGGGCGTTTTGGGCTTCCAGTGGGATATTTATCTTGACTGGGGAATCGCAGTAAGGGACTTCCGCGGGATTGCAAAGAACCCCGGAGCAAAGATCGCATAAAGAGAAAAGGAGGACTTAGACCATGAGTAAAGCCGCATATTGGCAGAGAGGCGAAACCCTCGACTATAAAAACGCCACGGAAACGAAGATCGAGGCGAACACAATTATTTCTTTCGGTGGCCATATTGGCGTAGCCGGAACGGACATCCTCCCCGGAGAATTGGGATCGCTTGTCGTTACGGGAGTCTTTGAGATACCCAAGACGGCGACAGCGGCCATTGAGATGGGGGCAACCGTATATTTTGACGGTACAGGCATCACGACCGCAGCCAACGACGGGGCAACGACAAACCCGACAGCATACCCTCTGGCTGGTTACGCAGCGCAGGCAGCCGCAGCGGCCGACACCGTTATCCTGGTAAAGCTGGGCGGCTGATGAAACAGCTTATAGCAGTTTCCCCGATCCTTTTTGAAAGCCATAACTACGAGCCGGGCGACGAGCTGCCGACACACAATGCCGGGCTTGTAGACATATGGACCGGGAATGGGGCGGCGGTATGGAAGGACACGGAGGAACCCAAAAAGCGTGGAGCGAAAGCCAGGCAGACGACCGCCCCCGCAGGACTTCCCGGTGATGCCTATCCTTCCGCCGGACCGGAGCAGGACTTAGTGGGAAAACCGCCATCCAGGAAAACCAGGGGCGCACAGCCGGAGCCGGCCAAAGGAAGGAGGAAAAGCAGTGCATAAGCCGCTGACATTTAAGGAACTTCTGAGGCAGGACGTAAAAACGGTATTCCTTAACCCGGCAGAGTTTGGAGAGAAACACACGGTCAACGGAAAACCTATGCTGATTATTATTGACGATAACGAGCTTACAGAGAGGGAAAAGCGGATGAAAAGCAACATGGACGGCATATACAAAAAGCAGACGCTTGTATATGTCAGCGCCTTAGACTTCGGGCCGCTTCCGGGAGTAGGCAAGCCCGTCAAGATAGACGGCGCAACCTTTATCGTTACCGACAGCTTGAACGAGGGCGGCGTGTATTCCTTGCATTTGGAGGCGAATAAGAGTTGATAGAAATAAGCTACGACCGGAATATGCTGGAGCAGGTTGAGCGGAAGTTAGGGCGGATGAAAAGCGAAGCCCCGAAAGCACTGAAGAACGCGCTTAACCAGACAGCCAAACAGGCACGGAAAGACCTGGCGGACGAGGCACAGAAAACCTATACCGTAAAAACCGGGCGCTTCAATAAAGCCATGAAAATAAAGAACGCCACCCCAGCGAGGCTGGAAGCGACCATAAAGGCAACGGGCAGAGTTATGGGGCTTAAGGATTACAAAGTAAGCCCGGCCACCATGAGAACCGGAGCGAACCGTCCGGACGTAGTAAAAGCGAAGGTACTTAAGGCAAGCGGAATGAAGCCCCTGGAGATGGGAGGGCTTAAGGCCTTTGTTACCAAGTTTTCCAGCGGCCATGTAGCAGTAGCCCAGAGGCGCGGAGCCGCAAGGCTGCCTATTAAGTCCTTTTCCGCCAACTCTATCCCGGTTATGTTGGGGAACGAAAAGCGGGTATACGGCATAGTAAAGCCGCATATTAAAGACAACCTTAAGCAGAACGTAAATGCACAGGTTAGGAAGATATTAGGAGGATAGGCATGGTCGCAACATTTCTGCAGAGCGAGCTGGCGGACGAGCTTAAGAAAATTCTTTCAGATCTTCGGCTTAAGAACCCCCAGGGGGAAAGAGTCAGCATAAATATTTTTGAACAGCTTCTGCCTATGCCGGAGCCATTGGATCAGGGAGAAATAGCCCCGGAGCTTTTGGAGAACGGGCTGGCGGAAGAACAGACCGCCCCGGATCCGTACCCTTATATTTTGGTGCGGATTGCAGACGGGGAGATCGAGGACGAGAACAGTGCCCAGAAAGTAAACCTTACCCTGCTTATGGGGATTTACGAACCGGACTATGACAAGCAGGGACACAAAGACATTTTAAACATAATAGCCAAGATTTATGAGAGGTTCGCAAAGTTCCCGGTACTTAACGGAAAGTATACGATACAGTACCCCATTTTGTGGACCCTGCAGGACGAAGAATCCTACCCCTTTTATTTTGGGGGCGTAAACCTTGCTTTTGAGATTGCAGCAGTAAGAAGGGAGGATCCATATTCATGAGCGAAACAAAGAAACCGACCGGAAAAGCGAAAGCAACACCGGCCACGCAGGAGGCGGAAATCGTGGTTTATATTGGCCCGGACATTCCCGGAGCGAAGCAGTATACCACATATAACGCCGGACTGCCGGATGCCCTTAAGGAGAAGATCGTAGAGCATCGGGTATTTGAAAGCCTGGTCGTTCCGGTTGAGCGGCTGGCAAAGGCAAGCGCAGAGCTGGCGAAGGAAGGGAGCGCATTAAACATCCTTTACCAGAAGGCCAGCGCATTAAGCAAAAAATAAAGAGAAAAGGAGAGATAAAAGATGGCTTACAACCATGGTGTAAGAATTTTAGAAAACCCTACGAGCCTTACAGCCCCGATCCTCGGTACGGCGGCTTTCCAGGTAGTAGTAGGCGTTTCCCCGGTCAATCTGGCCGAGGATCCCTATAAGGCTACCAACGTAGTGAAGCTCGCTTACAGCTTCGCAGAAGCAAGCGCAGCGGTAGGGTATTCTAACAATTTGAAAGATTACAATTTGAACCAGAGCATCAGCGCGACTTTTAAGAAGTTCGCAGTTGCGCCGATTGCATTGATCAACGTCCTGGATCCGAAGAAACATAAGGACAGCATACCGAAAACGACCTGCCAGGTGGGCGACTTGCAGGCAACCGTAAGCATTGAGGGAATACTGCTTGATACCCTTGTCGTAGAAGCCGGGGAAACGACGCTGCAGGCGGACGTAGATTATATTACAGGCTTTGACGACGACGGCTATGCGGTTATTACCCTTCTGGAGTCCGGAGCTGGGGCGGAGGCCACAACCTTAAGCGTTTCCGGGGACAAGATCGACCCGTCCAAAGTAACAAAAAATGACATTATAGGCGGCTACAACGTAAGCACCGGGAAGGAGAGCGGCCTGGAGCTTGTACGCCAGGTTTACCCGCTTTTCGGCATGACTCCGGGGCTTCTTACTTCGCCGGGATATTCCAAAGACCCGTCGGTCGCTTCGGTCATGGCGGCGAAGTGCCTTAAGATTAACGGGCTTTTCACTTGCGAGTGCATCGTTGACCTGGACAGCACCACAGACGGGGCGACGAAGTATACAGACGTAAAGACCGTAAAGGAGAAATCCGGCTTTGTAAGCGAACATATGTCGGTGGTATGGCCGAAGGTAAGAATCGGGGACGAAGTTTACTATTTCAGCGCCCTCTATTCAGCGTTGATCGCCTACGTTGACGCAAGCAACGACGACGTGCCGAACCTTTCAGCCAGCAATAAAGCAATCCCCATCACCGGGCTTTGTTTGGACGATGCCGCAGACAGCGAGATCGTAATAGACCAGGAGCAGGCGAACCTGGTAAACAGCTTCGGAGTTTCCACGGCGATCAATTTTAACGGCTTCCGTTCCTGGGGGAACAACAGCGCAGCGTACCCCATGACGACGGATCCGAAAGACCGCTGGTTTTGCTGCCGCCGCTTTTTCAGTTGGTGGGGAAACAGCTTTATTTTAAGCTATTTCCAGAAGGTAGACGACCCGGCGGATCCCCGGCTTATTCAGAGCATATGCGACGCAGAGAACATCCGGGGCAATTCCTACGTTGCACAGGGCAAGTGCGCTGGCGCACGGATTACCTACAGCGAGGACGAGAACCCGATCACGGACATTTTAAACGGGAAAATCCAGTTTCACCAGTACCTGGCGCCGTACACCCCGGCGGAGGATATTCTGAACGTATTGGAGTTTGACCCGACCATGCTGGAAGCAGCTTTAGGAGGTGAATAAAATTGTATAACATTCCTTCAAAAATAAATTCTTTCAACGTATACAAGGACGGCACGAAGCTGGTCGGCATTTCCGACGAAGTAACCCTGCCGGACTTTGAGAGCTTAACGGAAACATTGAGCGGCCCCGGCATTTTGGGAGAGATTGACGACCCGACCGTCGGGCATTTCCAGAGCATGGAAATGGAGATCCCTTTCAGGACCATGGATAAAGATTTATTTATTCTTTCGGACGATATTTCAAGCGTTACGGTTACTTTGAGAGGATCGATCCAGTATACCGTAAACGACAGCGGGGCGACGGCTTTTAAGCCTATGCGTATCGTAGTCCGGGGAAAAAACAAGGGGCTTACAGGCGGCAAGGCGAAGCAGGGAACCGGAACCGCAAGCAGTATTAAGCTGGAGCTTCTTTATATTTTGATTGAGATTGACAATGTTACCGAGATCGAGCTTGATAAGCTCAACTTTATTTACAAGGTTCACGGTAAAGACTTATTAGAGAAAGTGAGGAAGATGTGCTAATGGAAAAGGATAAGAATTTAACCCAGGTAAACCAGGCGGCAGAGGCAGAGGCGGCAGCAGTTGAGGCGAGGAAAAAGCAGGAGATGGAGGACAACCCTTTCCTGGTATTCTTTAAGAAGCCTTTTACCTTCGAGGGCGTAAGCTATGAAAGCGTTGATTTGAGCGGGCTGGAATTTTTGAGCGCAGCGGACATGATCGCAGTAAACAAGACCATTGAACGCGGCGGAACGGTGAACGTATTACCGGAGATGTCCCTGGAGTACGCCTGCCTTATTTCCGCCAGGGCTTCCGGCAAGCCCGTGGAATTTTTTAAGGCGCTTCCGCCGAAGGAGGCACTTAAGATCAAGAACCGGGTAACAAATTTTTTGTACGGCGAGGACTAAAGCCAACAGACGGCTCCAGCCTTCGGAAATTAACCATACACCTATCAATTATTCTGCGGACAGGCTTAGACGCATTGGAAAGCCTGTCCGTTTTTGAGTTGATAGAAATAGCGAAGGAGGTGACGGAGATTTATGGCAGCGGGCGGCGGTAAGGAAATGGAGATCGCTATAAAAATAGCGGGCAAAGTTGAAAGTTCGTTTAAAAACGCCTTAAGCCAGGCCACCAAGGGACTGGGAACCATTACGAAAACGGTCGCTTCCGCTACGGCGGCGGCAGCCGCAGCCGTAGGAGCTATGGGCGTAGCCGCCATAAATACCGGCCGGGAATTTGAAGGAGCCATGAGCCAGGTCGCCGCCACCATGCTGATCGACAAGACCACAGCGGAGGGGCAAAAGGCTTTTGAAACATTGGAGAACGCCGCCAGGGAGTGCGGGGCAAGTACAGCCTTTTCAGCAACGGAGGCGGCGGAAGCCTTGAACTATTTAGCCCTTGCAGGTTACGACGCAGACAAGGCGGCGACGGCACTGCCGACCGTCTTAAAACTTGCAGGGGCGGGAGCCATGGACCTGGCATCCGCCAGCGATATGGTAACAGACAGCATGAGTGCCCTGGGCATTGAAGCGACCGAAGCGAACCTTACGCAGTTTTCCGACCAGTTGGCCCAGACAGCCAGCAAGGCGAACACCAGCGTCGCCCAGTTGGGTGAGGCTATTCTGACCGTAGGAGGAACGGCAAAGGGACTCGCCGGGGGAACGACGGAGCTTAACACAGCCCTCGGAATTTTGGCAGATAACGGACTAAAAGGAGCAGAAGGAGGTACACACCTTAGAAATATTATATTGAGCCTGCAGAACCCGACGGACAAGGCGGCGGACGCATTGAAGGGGCTGGGCGTTGACGTATACGACGCCCAGGGAAATATGCGCGGCCTTAACGACGTATTTAAGGATTTGCAGGGAGCTATGGACGGAATGAGCAACGCACAGAAAGACAATATACTTTCTACGCTGTTCAACAAGACCGACCTTACAGCGGCAAACGCCATGCTTTCAAATTGTACGGACCGCTTCGACGAGCTGTCCGCAGCAGTTGAGAACAGCGCCGGAGCTTGCGAAAATATGTACGCTATCCAGCTTGACAACCTTAACGGAGATATTGACATTTTGAAGTCCGGTCTTTCCGATTTGGGAATCAGCATATACAAAGACCTTAACGGACCTTTGAGGGAAATGACCCAGTTAGCCACCAGCATGGTCGGGGAGCTTTCCGAAGCGTATAAGAGCGGCGGCATGGAGGGCATGGTCGGAGCAGTAGGCGGATGCATGGCCGAAGTAGTAAACACAATAGCGGACTACGCCCCGCAGGTAGTAAGCATGGGCGTGGACCTTTTGGAGAATTTCATAAGCGGGATAACAGACAACTCCGGGGCATTGGCAACGGCAGCGTCGGAAGTTATTACCGTTTTTGTTGAGGGACTTTTTACCCTGGTTCCGCAGGTTATACTTGCCGGAATCGACATATTGACCCAGTTCGTGCAGAGCATGACCGCACAGCTTCCGCAGCTTATAAGCACCGGAACGCAGGCAATAGTAAACTTCGTAAACGGCATCATACAGCGGCTGCCGGAGGTCATATCGACAGCACTTACACTGGTTCAAACCCTTGTAAACAGCATAGGACAGAACGCCCCCATGCTTATAAGCGCAGCTATTCAGCTTATAGGCAATTTGGTTTTAGGCATAGCGTCCATGCTTCCCCAGCTTCTGCAGATGGGAATACAGCTTATTTTGAGTTTGGTGCAAGGGATAATTTCTAACCTGCCCCAGATTTTACAGATGGGCGTACAGATTATTATAAGCCTTGTTTCCGGCATAACCCAGATGCTGCCCATGATTATACAGGGCGGTATACAGCTAATTATTTCACTTATCCAGGGAATTATAGCGAATTTGGGGAACATTGTGCAGGCAGCCGTCCAGATCGTTATAACACTGGCGACAGGCTTAATCCAGGCAATACCGCAGCTTATAGCGGCGATACCCCAGCTTGTAGGGGCGATCATTGATACGATTTTAAGCACAAACTGGCTTGACGTTGGAATACAGATCATAAAGGGATTGATTGACGGAATTTTAAGCACCGGAAAGAGCTTATGGAACGCCATTAAGAGCCTATTCACGGGCGGAGAGGTTGACATCCCGGACACTTCCAGCCAGAGCGCAGCAGTTGTGAACAGCTACGCATCCGGAATTAACAGCAACGCCGGAACGGTAACGGCAGCAGCCAACAGCATGGCGACAAACGCTTTCAGCAGCATGGACACCAGCGGGGCAACGGCAGCCGGAACCCAGGCGGGAGCGGCCTTCTCTACAGGCTTAACCGACAGCATGGCATCCGGCGGACTTGATACGGCGGCTTTCAGCGCCAACATGACCAATATGGGAACGACCGGGGCGACGGCATTAAACACCAGCCTCAGCGCCGGACTTGCTACCCCGGTAGACACAAGCGGGCTTTTGGATGCGGGGGCGATCAGCACCAACATGACGGCAGCCGGAACCCAGGGAGCGACGGCCTTTACGACCGGGCTTAATACCGGGCTTTCAGCAACTACCATAAACACAAGTGCGCTGGCGGTAGATACTTCCGGGCTTACCACGACCATGACGACGGCAGGAACCCAGGGGGCGACAGCCATCGGAACGGGAATGACCGGAAACAGCCAGGCAGTAACCCAGGCGGCGACGACGCTGGGCAACGACGTAAACACCGCTTTAGACAGCGGATGGAATAAAGCGAATACAAGCGCACAGACGGCGATGCAGCGCCTTGCAACGACCGTCACAAGCGCGGCCAGCTCCGCAGCGAGCGCGGTAAAAGCAGCATTTGAAAATATGACCATAACGATCCCGAAACCAAGGATCCCAGTTATAAGCGTTTCTACAAGTTCCGTATCCTACGGCGACGGCGGAAGCGTAAGCGTTCCGAACTTCTCAGTGAGATGGAACGCGCTGGGCGGCATTTTCGACCAGCCGACTATATTTAACACGCCAGCAGGAATGCAGGGCGTAGGTGAAGCGGGACCGGAGGCAGTTCTGCCCCTTGATACTTTATGGGCGAAAATGAAGGAGATTTTAAACGAGGCAATCGCCGCAAGCGGCGGGGCTTCCCTTATTGACGCCTTTATCGAAAAGTTAAAAGGAATCGGAACCGGAGGCGGCGGAGGACAGCCGGAGCTTGCCGGAGCCGGAGGGCCTACGATCCAATACAGCCCGGTCTATAACCTTTACGGGAGTGCCGGGAAAGAGGAAATCGCAGAGGCCGACAAGATGAGCCAGGCAGAATTTAACAAGCTGATGAAACAATACGAGAAGGATCAGCAGAGGCGGAAGTTATAGGAGGTGGTAAAGTTGGCGAAAACATATACCACGATACAGGGGGAAACCTGGGACGAAATAGCCTTTAAGGTATACGGCGGCGAGGAATACGCCGCCCTCCTTATGGCGAATAACTACCCCCTTCTGGATATTTTAGTCTTTTCAGCGGGAACCGTTCTTAATACCCCGGATATTCCATGGTACGAGGACAGCGACGAGCTGCCGCCATGGAGAACCGGAACGGAGGACGATGAGGGCGAAGATCCTTACGACGATTACAGCGACGAGGACGAAGCGGAGGACGAAGAATGAACAAAGAAACACCCAGGCAGGCAAGCGTAAGCGTGACTTACCAGAAAGCCAAGAAGGCCGGCGGGACGAGCAAACGCCCCGCCGCCGTCATGGCGGAATATAACGAAGGTTTTTCTTACACAGACCCGGCAACCGGGGAAAGCGATACCGTAAGCATAACCTTAACAAATATAGACTTACGCTGGGCAAACAAGTGGATGCCCAAAAAAGGCGATAAGTTGACAGCTAAAATCATTGAAAAGAGCTGGGACAAGGCAGGGCAAAAGAAAAGTTTCTATTGCGGAAAATTCTGCCTTGACGATTTGAGCTACACCGGCCCGGAGCTTACCTGTACCATTGGCGGGGTATCCGTCCCGGAAAGCAACGCTTTCAGAAGCACGGCCCGGAGTAAGACATGGAAGAAAGCGACGCTTAAGGAGGTAGGGGCGGAGATCGCCAAGAAGTACCACCTTAAGCTGCAGTACACCGGGGGAACCATAAAGCTGGGAACCATAGAGCAGAGCAACGAATCCGACAGCAGCTTTTTAACGAAGGTATGCCAGGATTACGGCATGGCAATCAAGATTTATAGCGGGAAAATAGTCATATATGACAAGGGGAGCTTTGAAGCAAGGAAGCCAGTAGCCACATTGAAGCCCGCAGACCTGCAGGACTGGAGCTACAACACCACCTTAGTCGGGACTTATACCGGGGCTACAATTAAGTACACTTCCGGCAAGGACGACAAGGAAATGAAGTGCGTAGTCGGCAGCGGTAAGCGGATGCTTAACATCAACGAGAAGGTCGAGAGCTTGCAGGAAGCCCAGTTAAAAGCCTGCGCCAAGGTAAACGCCGAGAACGAAAAGGCGGTAACGATGAGCGTAACCATCATGGCGAACAACCGGATCGCAGCCGGAAGCACCGTAAACATAAAAGGGCTTTACCAGCTTTCCGGGAAATACTTTGTGGACAAAGTAACGCATAACATAAGCCCGGACGGAGCCTACACCATGGCGCTGGAGCTTCACAAGTGCCAGAAGCGCATAGTTAAGGCAACCGTCATGAAGGAATACCAGGGGCAGAAGAAAGCGGTCGCCACCAAGAAAGCAACCGCCCAGCCAGCCGCCAGCGAAGCCCTCGCAGTAGGCGACAAGGTTATCGTAAACGGACCGGCATATTGGGGCGGAAACGGAGGCAAGGCGAACCAGTGCAGCAACATGACGATGTATATAACGCAGATTTTAGGAGGCGGCTATAAGTACCAGTACGGAGTGGCGAAGCGCAAGGGCGGGACGCGGTACGGCTGGTGCGGAAAAGAGAGCCTCAAGAAAGCATAGGAGGCGGAGGATGAGTGACGGAGGAAACAGGATCGGGACGGTAAGCAGCGTGGATCCGGAAACGGGAATGGTAAGCGTATTGTTCGAGGACCGGGACGGAGAAGTCACGGAGCTATTACCCTACGCCACCTTTAACGAAGAATATAAGCTGCCGCAGTTGGGGGCAAAGGTTGTCGTTATTCATTTGAGCAACGGCGGGGAGATGGGGATCATCTTAGGGACCTATTGGAACGAATACAACGCAGCAAGGAACCCCGGAACATTCCACAAAGACCTGGGCGGCGGAGCCTATATCAATTATAAGGACGGCGTACTGACCGTGGCGGCGGAGCATACCGTTATAGCATCCTTAGACGGCAGCGAAACCCACCAGGAGGCAGAGGCGGAGAAACTTCTGCTGAAGCTACACGACCACGAAAACAGAATCGCAGCTTTAGAGCGGGCCGTAGGAGTAGGGAAGGGGGTGGCTGAATGGCCATAGGGCATATAGGGAAAACCGTCGTATTTGAAACCAGCGACGCGAAAATCCTTAATTTCAAAAAGATGCAGCGGACCGTAAAAGGGCGCTGGGCTTCCCATTCCAGGGTAGGCAAGAAGCCGAGAAAGCAGTTTTTAGGGCCGGATGCCGACCAGCTAACATTTACCATAACCCTCAACGCAGAACACGGCGTGAAGCCGCGGAAAACGGTAGAGAACATAGAGAAGCTGATCCGGACGGGGAAGCCGCAGACCGTAGTTATTGGAAGTAAGAAGGTAGGCTCCAATAAGTACGCAATAACAGAGATCAGCGAGAGCTGGGACACAATTTTAAACCGGGGCGAGGTTGTAAAGATTACCTGCGACATTACCCTGGAGGAATACTTATAAGGGGAAGGAGGCGGGCGGATGTTTGGAACACCGGAAACAGTTATAATCGGCTTCGACTACCTTAACGCAACGGAGCTGGAGGAAATGCAGCGCAACCTTGACCTGCTTTACAGCACCAGGGCCGGCACTTGCCCCGGTGATCGCAACTTCGGCTTAGAGCAGACTTTTGAGAGCTGCCCGACCAATGTGGCAAGAAATTTGTTTGCTTTAGAGGTCATAGAGAAAACGGAGATTTACGAGGACAAGGCGGAAATATTAAACATTGAGTACACGCAGTCCGCAGACGGGAACCTGACCCCGAAGATTACCATCGGGCCAAAGGATCCGGAGGACACCGGGGACGCGGACACGGAAGAATCGGAGGAATAAAGGAGGTGGCAAGGATTGTCGGATATTCTAAACACAATAGATAATTTACCGGATATTTCTTTCATAGACGGATTGACGCTGGAGAACATCCAGAGCCAGATGTTAAGCGACTTCGTGGCGAAGTACCAGGAGATCACCGGGAAGAAAATACAGCTTTCCAAGTCGGACCCGAACCGCATTATTATGTTAGGCTGCGCCCAGCTTATATACCAGGGCTTGCAGAACATAGACAAGGGCGGAAAGATGAACTTTCTTAAGTACGCCTACGACGATTATTTGGAGAATATGGGTGCGCTTAAGAAGGTAACGAGGAACCCGGCAAAGTTCGCCCAGGTTCCGGTCAAGTTCACGCTTTCTGGGAAAAGGGAAGCGGCTACTAGCATACCGCAGGGAACCAGGGTAACTGCTGCCTACGAGGTTTATTTTGCTACGATTGAATACGCAGAAATACCGCCGGGGGAAACGGAGATAACGGTCATGACGGAATGCACCGAAGCCGGGACCATAGGAAACGACTTTGCAGCCGGGGAGCTTACCACCCTGGTGGATCCGATTGGCTTCATTTCCAAGGTTGAGAACACGCAGAAAAGCACCGGAGGGACGGAGGTGGAATCAGACCAGAACATGGCAGAAAGAATTTACCTGGCCCCTTCCAGCTATTCCACAGCCGGACCCGACGATGCTTACGAGTATTGGGTGAAAGACAGTAACCCATTTATAGGGGATGTTAAAATAACCAGCCCTACGCCGGGCTTAGTAGATATCCGCTTTGTTATGACCGACGGAACCGTCCCAGACGATACCACCATAGCCGCAGTAACGGCAGCGGTAAACCAGAGGGGCAAGCGACCGCTTACGGACCAGGTACAAGTAAAGAAACCGGAAATTGAGGAATACAGCATAGACGTGACCTACTACATAAATACCAGCGACAGCAATGCGGCCACGGCTATCCAGGCACAGGCGGAAACCGCCGTAGAGGAATATAAGCTGTGGCAGGCTACCAAGGTAGGCAGGGACATAAACCCGGATGAGCTTATAGCGAGGCTGAACGACGCAGGGGCAAAAAGGGCAGTAGTCCGCTCGCCGGCTTTCCGCATTATAGGGGAAACGGCGAAAGCCCAGTGTACCGGGGTAAATGTTGTATACGGAGGGCTTGAAAATGATTAGTTACTACGACGGGCAGCTAACAGACATCATGCCCGGAAACATAACCAAAAAGCCGGAAGTAAAGGCGTTAAGCTATGCCTTGCAGCAAGCCTGCCGTCTTCTTTACCGATACAGCCGGAGGCTCTATATTTATTCCAATTTGGATGAACAGCCGGAGGAAGTTATAGACCTTCTGGCTTCGGAACTTCGTACCCAGTATTACAGGAGTACGCTGGACCTTGACACGAAACGGCGGCTTGTAAAAAATACGCTGATTTGGTATATGAGCGCAGGAACGCCCCAGGCAGTAGAGGAACTCGTAGGCGTAGTATTTGGCGAGGGCGAAGTAAAAGAGTGGTACGAGTACGGCGACAACCCTTATTATTTTAAGATTGTTACCAACGCCATCCTTACGCTTGAAATGAACGACTTTTTTTCAATTATGATCCGGCGGGTAAAGAATACCCGCTCACACCTTCGGGCTATTGATATACACCGGATCGTAAACCATGAGCTTTTCTCCGGGGCGGCGGTTTTCCCAAACTATAAGCCGCCTGCAGTAATTGACGGTTACGACGTAGACCGGGAAGCAAGGCAGACCATACACGCTGGGGCATTGGCATCCGGACAGAGCCGCCCTGCGCCGATTTGGGACGGCTTTAAGACTGAGGGCGGAGAAATTATCGCCGGAGTATTTGCGGGGGCGGCAGGGGCTACCAGGACGCACCAGGCGGCTATTGTGGACGGTTTTAGCTTCGAGGGTAAGGAAGTCATAGGCCAGACGTTTATAGGGGGCGAAATGGCGGCCACAGAGAAGCAGGCAGCCATCCGGGAAGGATTGGAAGGAACCGCCGCACCAGTAGAAGGCCAGGCTTACGCCGGATCCGCAGCAAGGGCGGAGGCGCACCAGAAGCCGCCAGCAGTCCGGGAAGGTTTTACCATCCAGGGCGAAGCAGTAACAGAGGCTATTGTAGCCGCCACGGCTTCAAATAGTAAATACAAAAATACCGTAAAAGAAGGAGGAACCAAGAATGCCACAACCATTTAACAACGCGGTCATGACCAACGCTGGGGCGAGGCTTCTGACCAGGGCGCAGGCCGGGGAAATCAAGATAGAGTTTACCCGGATCGCAGTAGGCAACGGCAATTATACCGCAGCCGAAAAGACGCTGGATGCACTGCAGAAGCGGACAGCCCTTAAGTCGCTTAAGAACAGCTACACCCTTTCGGATATTGACGTGTTCAGCGATTACAGCGTGAAGGTAACGGCGCTTATTACGAACCAGGATCCCGTAACCGGGCAGACCCTCGTAAACGCCGGGTACTACATTAACGAGATGGGCTTATTTGCCAAGGTAAAGGACGGCGCAGCCAGCACTGAAGTCCTTTACAGCATCACCACCACAGCCGGGGACAACGGCGACTTTATGCCGCCTTATAACGGATATAACCCGGCGCAGATCACGCAGGACTATTTTGCAACCGTAAACAACAGCGCAAAGGTTACAATCGTCAGTACCGGAGCCGCCCTGCTTGCGGAGGACGCGAACAAAATAAGGGACGACACCACACTGCAGAAATATAAGCTGGGGATTGATAACGGATTGATTTATATACAGGAGGTAGACGAGTAATGGCAGGAGAAAAGGTTTATATTGCAGACAAGGAAACCTTAGACAAGGTTTATAACATTCTGGCAGCCGATCCGGTTTACGGCTTCATTGAGCATAACGGCATTTTAAGCCCCGGAAGCCGGATCGAGTACATCGGGCTTAATAAGGACTTTTCGCCCCTGGTAAGGAATAAGACCGACGGAAGCATGGCTTTGAACAGTTGGGCGGGCTTCCCGGTCATTAAGGCGAATAAGCCTTATATGGTTCGGGCAGACGGAACGCCTGACTACAGGCTTAACGAAGAAAATTATGCACAGAGGGAGAGCGGCGGAGCTTCCGACGTTGCGAACAGCAGCTACAACGGCGGCGCTTTTTCCTGGCTCATGAAGATTTATAAGAACGAGGAAATGGTCGGTAACGACAGGATCGTGCGCTTTTCCCTTACCGCCCGCGACGGCTACGAGCCGGTGGGCTTTATTGACCCCAGCAACAACGAACTGGAGGGCGTATGGCTGCCCATGTTCTACGGTTCCATTTTAGGGACAGACGGAGCCACCCCGAAGATGGTAAGCCTTTCCGGTATGCAGCCGCACCATACCAAGGACACGGCGGCGCAGAAAACGGCTATTACCAATTTCAGCAGCCGGGCAGTATTCCTCGGCGGGCCGATTGTAGAAACCATTACCGATCTTCTTATTATGTTCGCAAAGACAACGAACCTACAGGAAGCCTATGGGTACGGAAACTGCGCGGGCTACGACGCCAGCCAGTTCCCGACCTACGGAGTAAAGCAGAACGCCATAGTGGGAGGCGGGCAGTTCTACGGAACCGACGATCAGCACAGCCTTAACAAGATTTTCCACAGCATAGTCCTGGGGAGCTACCAGCAGTGGATGCGCGACCCTTACGAAGTAGTTGTAAACGGGCGGGTGAAGGTAAGCAAAAACTACACCTACGACCCGACCGGGGCAGCTTATACGGACACGGGGATCGCCGTACCGGATAATAAGACCTGGGACACGAACCACAACGCCCTGGATTACCCGGCCCATTTCAGAACCGTTCCGGGATACGGCAGTATCCCGGCTTTAGGAATGGACGGAGGGAGCAGCGCGACCGGAGGCTGTGACGGGCTTTGGAGAAAAGACCCGAAGCAGACGTTTACGGGCGTCTGCCTACGGTTCGGTGCTTGCGGCGATGGGCTTAATTGCGGCTTGCGGGCGCGGTCTTGGTACAACACGGCCACGCATGCGTACTGGTACGTCGGCGCCGCCGATCTTCTATTGCCACCTGTCGGCGTAGCCGTATAAGGGGGGACCGGGGGCGCGAAGCACTCCCCCGGAAGATACCGGAGCTTTGAAGCAGCGTAAATTATAAACAACAAAATATAAGGGGATAGGGACGGCGTCACCTGGGGCGTCTGCCTACGGTTCGGTAATTGCAACAATGGGCTTAATTGCGGCTTGCGGGCGCGGAATTGGAACAACACAGCCACGAATGCGAACTGGAACATCGGCGCCGCCTTTTTTCTATTCATTACGGAGCATTAACTTAAAGCCGCCCCTATTCCTACACCCCTGGGCGTTGAAATACGTCTTAACCGCCATTATTGGAAGGGTAAGTGGTAAATTAACTTGATACAGGGCGCACGGTAAAGCGGTCGCACCTGCCGTGCGTAGAGGATAGAAGAAAAAATATTCTTATAGGAGTATTGTTTATGCGGAGGAAAGAGCTGTGGCGGAAAGCAGAAAAAGCCACACCGGAAAGAGGCGTTAAACAGTACAAATATTTGTATCGCCGTATGCTTGACGAAAACATAATACGGAAAGCATACAAGAAGCTGCGGAAGGGCAAAACGAAGCGAAAAGAGATACAGCAGATTGACGCCGATCTTGATAACGAAGTCGCCGCCATGCGGCGCATGATAGAGAACACGAAGCCGCCAGACGTTCCGGTGGAACACCCGGAGCTGGCATATAAACCGAAAAAGCGCACACCGAAAATCATAAAGGAGAAGGGGAAAGTCCGGAAGATTTTTATGCCGGAGATACACGAACAATGGCTGCACCACATAATCGTCCTTATTTTGGAGCCGATTATAACAGCCACGGCTTACCCATATTCCTGCGGCAGTTTCCCGAAGCGGGGCGCACACTTCGG
>ERZ808046.516-NODE-516-length-31402-cov-7.332801_pt1 | contig 31402 bp, 23 predicted proteins | sample MGYA00380196_ERZ808046 | MGnify/ENA primary metagenome ERZ808046 (study PRJEB31490, sample SAMN06133421) | mouse gut metagenome | isolation source: Z6_2 | host: mice | place: China: Chengdu | collected 2015-05 ...
AAAAAAAGCCTACAAAAAATTTGATAGGGGCAGTCTGCGCTTTTTTGGCTACCCGGAAGGTTTTGGTTTCATAGTAATCTGATCATTCCGCATCCTGGCAGCGGATATCATTATAAGGCAGATGCTTTAAAACAAAATTTTATGGATGCCTTTAAGACAGCTTTAAAAGGAACGCAGTACTCATTTCCAAACGATTCCACATCCGCTATCACAATAAAGGTTATTGACAAAAAAAATAAGAAAGTATGCCATAGCTGCGATTTTGCTGTTATCTATTATGGGAATTGTAATGGGAATGATGGGTATTATTACCTGAGAAACAATAAGGAACCGGGCACATACCAATTTGCTTTCCGGGTCTTAGCCCCCGATATAGATGAGAAGGTGCGTGATATTATCCGTAAGAACGGATGGCCTAATATCAAAAAAGAATATCTGCATCTGAAAAATATCAATGAAGGAAATGGCAAGCCTTCATTCTCCCTCTATACTGAAGCAGTGAACAATGTATACAATCAAATGTTCCTCCAGTAATCCAACATGTGATGGGCATATAATGATAAAGCAGGCTGTTCCTCCAGCAGTAAATAAGCATTGCATCCAGCGGAACATATAGATTTTTCTATATGTTCCTTTTATTGTATAAGTTTTAAATATTAAAAATTTTCAGACTGTATGATAAACAGAAAAGAAGCAGAAATTCCGTGTTTTCAATTGTTCTACAGTATGCCAGAACTCATTGGCCCTCAAATTACAAATATCTGTTCTCATCCCCTTTCTTCCTTCTTTCTATTTCCGAACAGGGAAATAAAGAAGAGGAGAAGTTTTGATCAGCATCCACCCAGGTGTTGTATCCGGAAAAAAGAAAAACCCTGCAATTGCTGACACAATCACAAGGTTTTTATCATTTTTCTATTCATTTTCGGAATACATCACAAATTTGTATATCCCATCAAACTCTCATCCACCGCTCTTGCGGCCTCTCTTCCCTCTCTGATCGCCCACACCACCAGAGACTGCCCTCTGTGCATATCCCCGGCGGCGAATACATTCTTTACCGAAGTTTCATATTGTCCCGGGGCAGTGCTCACATTGGTGCGCTGATCCAGCGCCACCTTGAAGGCATCCGTCACATATTTCTGGCTTCCCAGGAATCCTGCGGCAATCAACACGATCTCTGCCGGGAGGGTCTGCTCGGAGCCCGGAATCTCCTTCATGTTCATACGCCCGCTCTCCGGATCCTTCTCCCAGGAAAGCTTCACGATTTTAACCGCTTTCAGGTTACCATTTTTATCCTTTACAAACTCCTTCACCGTTGCCTCATAGATTCGCGGGTCATGACCAAACAGGTCAATAGCTTCCTCCTGGCCATAATCCGTCTTGCAGATCTTCGGCCACTCCGGCCACCGATTGTTTTCCGCGCGCTCGTCCGGGGCCTTGGGCATCATTTCAATCTGTGTCACGGATTTACAGCCGTGGCGGATGCTGGTTCCCACACAGTCGTTTCCGGTATCGCCGCCGCCGATGATCACTACGTTTTTGTCCTTCGTGTTTACAAACTTTCCGTCCTGAAAGTCCGAATCCAAAAGGCTCTTAGTGTTTGCTTTCAGAAAGTCCACTGCAAAGTAAATCCCTTTTGCATCCCGTCCCGGCGCATTAATATCCCTTGGATTGGAGGCGCCGCAGGCCAGCACCACCCGGTCGAAATCCTTCAGCAGTTTTTCCGCTTTCAGGTCTTTTCCTACATCAGTGCCTGTGACGAAGGTGACTCCTTCCGCCTCCATCACCTTAACCTTCCGCTCCACTATCTGCTTTTCCAGCTTCATGTTGGGAATGCCGTACATGAGAAGCCCGCCAATACGGTCAGAACGCTCGAAGACGGTAACAGTGTGTCCTCTCTTGTTGAGCTGATCCGCCACCGCAAGGCCGGAAGGCCCGCTTCCCACCACCGCTACGGTTTTTCCTGTCCTGACCTTGGGCGGTTTGGGGGCTGCATATCCCTTTTCATAGGCATTTTCAATAATGGCATACTCATTTTCCTTCGTGGATACCGGCTCCCCAATCAGTCCGCAGGTACAGGCGGCCTCGCACAGCGCCGGGCACACCCGGGAAGTAAATTCGGGGAAGCTGTTGGTCTTCACCAGACGGTTGTAAGCCTGCTCCCAGTTTCCAATGTATACAAGGTCATTCCACTCCGGCACCAGATTGTGCAGCGGGCATCCGCTGGTCATTCCGCAGATAGTCATTCCCGACTGGCAGAAGGGAACGCCGCACTCCATACAGCGTGCCCCCTGAAGCTGCTGCCGCTCCCTGGGAAGATGCTCGTGAAATTCCCTGAAATCCCTGATTCGCTCCCTGGGACTTCTGTCCTTTGATACCTCTCTTTTATATTCCATAAATCCGGTTGGTTTTCCCATTCTATTCCCTCCCTGGCAATATTACTGTTACGGCCGCTTCGTAAACCGGTAACATCTTATTTCGCTGCCTTAATGGCATAAAAAGCTTCAATCTGTGCCTGTTCCGCGCTGAGTCCTTTTTCCTCCATCTGTACGATGCTGGTAAGTATCTTCTCATAGTCATAAGGAATAATCTTCTTGAATTTAGGCAGATATTCCTTGAAATTGTCCAGAATCAGTTTACCCTTCTCGGAATTAGTCAGCGCCACATGCTCCTTGATCATTTCTTTCAGCTCAATCACATCGTACTTGGAGGTCACCTCGTAGGAGGAAACCATCTCCTTGTTCAGGCGGATATACAGATCGTTGTCCTCATCCAGAACATAGGCGATACCGCCGCTCATACCTGCCGCAAAGTTCTTTCCGGTCCGGCCAAGCACTACCACCCGGCCTCCGGTCATATACTCGCAGCCATGGTCGCCTACGCCCTCCACCACTGCAATGGCGCCGGAATTGCGCACGCAGAACCGCTCTCCCGCCACGCCGTTGATGAAAGCCTTTCCGCTGGTGGCTCCATAGAGCGCAACGTTTCCTATTATAATATTTTCCTCCGCCTTAAAACGGCTTCCTTTGGGAGGATAAACAATCAGCTTTCCACCGGAGAGCCCTTTTCCAAAATAATCGTTGCTGTCTCCTACCAGCTCTAAGGTGAGCCCTTTGGGAATAAAAGCACCAAAGCTCTGTCCTCCTGCCCCGTTGCAGAGCACCCGATAGGTATCCTCTTCCAGCTCATCTCCAAGCTTTCTGGTAATCTCGGAGCCAAGGATCGTGCCAAAGGCTCTGTCCGTATTCTTCACGTCCACTTCAATACTTCGTTTATTCTTTCCATCTATGGATTTGCCAAGCTGCTTTAACAGCACTCTCTCGTCCGCCGTGTTTTCCAGCTTAAAGTCATAGACCTGCTTCGGGTCAAAGGTCACCTTCTCCTTGCCGCCCGCATAGGGATTGGAGAGAATCAGGCTGAGATCCACCTGGCTCTGGCTCTCTGTCAGGTCCTCCCTGACTTTGAGAAGCTCCGTGTGGCCCACCAGCTCATCCACGCTGCGCACGCCAAGCCTTGCCATATACTCCCGCAGTTCCTCAGCGATAAAGCGCATGAAATTCATCACATACTCCGGTTTGCCCCTGAAATTTTTGCGCAGCTCCGGGTTTTGGGTAGCCACGCCTACCGGACAGGTGTCCAGGTTGCAGACACGCATCATGACACAGCCCATGGTCACCAGAGGCGCTGTTGCAAATCCGAACTCCTCCGCGCCCAAAATAGCCGCAATGGCCACATCCCGGCCGCTCATAAGTTTGCCGTCGGTTTCAATTCTCACCTTATTTCTAAGGCCGTTCATAATTAAGGTCTGATGGGTCTCCGCCAGCCCCAGCTCCCAGGGAAGTCCCGCGTTGTGGATGGAGCTTCGGGGAGCCGCCCCGGTACCGCCGTCATAGCCGGAAACCAGAATCACCTGTGCGCCGGCCTTGGCAACCCCGGCAGCCACCGTACCCACACCGGCCTCGGAAACCAGCTTCACGCTGATTCTCGCCTGCTTGTTGGCATTTTTCAGATCATAAATCAGTTCCGCCAAATCCTCTATGGAATAAATATCATGGTGCGGCGGAGGGGAAATCAGGCTTACTCCCGGCGTGGAATGCCTGGTCTTGGCAATCCAGGGATATACCTTCCCTCCTGGCAGATGACCACCCTCTCCCGGCTTGGCGCCCTGAGCCATCTTAATCTGAATCTCGTCTGCGCTGACCAGGTATCTGCTGGTGACGCCAAACCGTCCCGATGCCACCTGCTTGATGGCAGAACACCTGTTGACCCCATCTGCCCCTATTATAAGACGCTCCGGTTCCTCTCCCCCTTCTCCGGAGTTGGAGCGGCCGTGCAGCCGGTTCATGGCAATCGCCATGGTCTCATGGGCCTCCTTTGAGATGGAACCGTAGGACATGGCTCCCGTCTTAAACCGGGTCACGATGGAGTCCACGCTCTCCACCTCTTCAAGAGGAACGCCCTTTTTCGGGAAATTGAAATCCATCAATCCCCGGAGATTTTTTACTGAATTTTCATCATTGACCAATGCGGTATATTCTTTAAAAAGCTGATAATCTCCCCGTCTGGTGGACTCCTGCAACAGATGAATGGTGGCCGGATTGTAAAGATGCTCATCCGCTCCGCTGCGCATCTTGTGATGCCCCAGACTGTCCAGTGTCAGGTCATTTGCAAGGCCAAGAGGGTCAAAAGCCTGAGAGTGAAGGCTGTCTACCTGCTTTTCAATGTCCTCTAAGGTGATACCGCCCACACGGCATACCGTATGAGGGAAATACTTATTAATCACTTCTTTGTCAATCCCAATCGCCTCAAAAATCTGAGAACCCTCATAGGACTGGATGGTGCTGATTCCCATCTTGGAGGCAATCTTTACAATGCCGTGAAGGATGGCGTTGTTGTAATCCTCCACCGCCGCATAATAATCCTTATCCAGTATGTGATCGTCGATCAGCTCCTTGATGGACTCCTGAGCCAGATAAGGGTTGATGGCACAGGCTCCGTATCCCAGAAGCGTTGCAAAGTGATGCACCTCTCTCGGTTCCCCGGATTCCAGGATAAGCGCCACGCTGGTCTTTTTCTTGGTCACTACCAGATGACGGTTCAAGGCGGAAATGGCCAGCAAAGAAGGAATCGCCACATGGTTTTCATCCACTCCGCGGTCGGAAAGCACCATGATATTCACGCCGTCCCGGTAAGCTCTGTCCACTTCCACGAAAAGTCTGTCAATGGCTCTCTCCAGCCGGGTATTTTTGTAATAGGTAATGGGGATTACCTCAACCTTGAAGCCATCCTTTTTCATGTTCTTGATCTTCATCAGGTCGGTGTTGGTCAAAATAGGGTTATTGACCCGAAGCATGTTGCAGTTTTTGGGAATCTCTTCCAATATGTTACCGTCCGTTCCCACATAAACGGTGGTGGAGGTCACAATCTCCTCCCGGATGGCGTCAATGGGCGGATTGGTCACCTGGGCAAAGAGCTGCTTAAAATAATGAAACAGAGGATGATGGGTCTTGCTCAGCACCGGAAGCGGTGTGTCCACTCCCATGGCGGCAATGGCTTCCCCGCCTGTTCTGGCCATGGGAAGAATACTGTTTTTCAGCTCTTCGTAGGAATAGCCGAAAGCCTTCTGCATGCGCTGTCTCTCCTCCGGGGTAAACTCCGGCACCCTTTCATTGGGAATTTTAAGATCGTGGAGATATACCAGATTCCTGTCCAGCCATTCCCCATAAGGCTGTCTTGAGGCATAGGTTTCCTTCAGCTCGTCATCGTCAATCACCTTGCCCCTGACCGTGTCCACCAGCAGCATTTTGCCGGGGCGGAGCCTTTCCTTTACCAGAATCCTGGCAGGGTCAATATCCAGCACTCCCACCTCCGAGGAAAGGATCAGCTGATCGTCATCCGTGATCATATACCGGGAAGGACGCAGACCGTTCCTGTCAAGCACGGCTCCCATCACATCCCCGTCGCAGAACAAAATGGAGGCCGGGCCGTCCCACGGCTCCATCATGGTTGCGTAATATTGATAAAAATCCCGTTTATGCTGGGACATGGTCTGATTGTTGGCCCAGGGTTCCGGAATGGTAATCATCACCGCCAGCGGCAAATCCATTCCGCTCATCACCAGAAATTCCAGGGTATTGTCCAGCATGGCCGAGTCGGAACCTGACGTATTCACCACCGGAAGCACCTTGTGCAGAAGTCCCTTTAAGTGCTCCGACTCCATATTTTCCTCACGGGCAAGCATCTTGTCCGCATTGCCCCGAATGGTATTGATCTCCCCGTTATGTACAATAAACCGGTTGGGATGCGCTCTCTCCCAGCTCGGATTGGTATTGGTAGAAAACCGGGAATGCACCATGGCAATGGCCGACTCGAAATCCTTATCCTGCAAATCCGTAAAGAAGGTGCGGAGCTGCCCTACCAGAAACATTCCTTTATACACGATGGTCCGGCTGGATAAGGACACCACATAGGTATTATCCGACGACTGCTCAAACACCCGCCTTACCACATACAAAAGCCTGTCAAAAGCAACCCCCTTCTCCACGCCCGCCGGTTTTTTGATAAAAGCCTGCATAATGTGAGGCATACACTCCACAGCCTTATGCCCAAGTACGGAAGGCTCTGTCGGCACCTCACGCCAGCCTAAAAAGGTAAGCCCTTCCTTTTCCACAATAATTTCAAACATCTTTTTGGCCTGGTTTTTCCTCAGCTCCTCCTGGGGAAAGAAAAACATGCCGACGCCGTACTCCCTCTCCTCCCCGATGGAAATTCCCAGAGGCGCCGTCACCTTCTTAAAAAACTTATGGGGAACCTGGGTCAGAATTCCCACACCGTCACCGGTCTTTCCCTCTGCGTCCTTACCGGCACGGTGCTCTAAGTTCTCCACGATCTTAAGGGCATTTTCCACCGTCCCCCGGCTCTTCACACCTTTAATGTTCACGCAGGCCCCGATTCCGCAGTTGTCATGCTCAAATTCCTGCTGATACAAAGGCGCTTTGGGATGGGTATTTTTCACATCAAACATATCCTTCTCCTCCTTGTCTAAAAGAGTTATAGAAAATACATAAACCTTATCCGAAACAACGGATGTCAGGCTCCACCGGACATCCTTATGTTAACAAACGCCGTTACGCTTCGCGATCCGGCTTATTGTAACAAAAAACAGGTCGCAAAGAGCTCTCCTGTACGCTCCTTTGCGACCTGCATGCTATACTATACACCTGTTTTCGTCAGTTGTAAATAACAACTTTTTGCAAAATTGTCTGATTATTTGTCTATTATTCTTTCACTTGATTATTGTGTGTCTTTTTGCTATGCCAGATCATAATTCTCTGTCAATTATTTTGTTGTTGTTTTTTGCGGAATTTATGCTATACTTGTCTTATGGGGCATTAGCGCAGTTGGGAGCGCGCCACACTGGCAGTGTGGAGGTCACGGGTTCAAGTCCCGTATGCTCCATTTTGTTATGCTGAATTAAAAGACGGGAATTTAACACTGAAAGCATTGTTAAATCTCTCAGGTGTTAATTTGACAGATATTGACAAAAATAAAGAATAGAAACGTATCAGCAGCGAAATCAGTCTAAAAGTGTAAAGCTAATCAATAATGATTAACAGCTTTACACTTTTTTATTGGACTGCGAAAAATATCTGCTATCAATCAGACTGCATGCTCCTGTGACTGCGTCTGATATACCGGACGCACACCGCCGCCCCCGCCATGGAAACCGCCATAACCCCAATACTCACCGGCCTGTTCATCTTCCCAAGGCTGTCATAGTAGGTCATGGCATAAATGCTCACATTTGCCACACCATGAAATAAGACCGGTGCGGCAAAGCTGCCATATTTTTCATAAGTCCAGGCAATCAGAAGCCCTAACAGCGTTCCGTAGAGAGCCTGCACCCAGTTCCCGTGATAGCAGCCAAAAAACAGGGAGGAAACCACAAGAGCAATTGGGCAGCCAAAGCAGCGCTTCATCCGGTTATAGATCAGTCCCCGGAACACGGCCTCCTCCGCTGACGGAGAAATTACTCCATACAGAAAAAGCCCTGCTGCAAAATCTACTCCATACTGCACTCTGGCCGTCTGAGTATAGGCCTCTGAGCTTTCCGTAAAGCCCAGCAGGAAAAAAAGCAGGTTGAGCGCCAGCGCCGATAAAAGGGCCAATGCCCCGAGAACCATGTAGCGGGTCACGACAGCCTCTCTGCCGCTCTTACTGAAAACCGCCTCATCTTCCTTTCTCTTGTCTTTTCCGGCTTTGGATGGCTTATTTTTTGCCGTCCCTGGAATAGAAGCATCATTTTCGCTTCCACTGATTTCCCCATGCACTGCCTGCCAGATCGCCGCCACTCCTGCCAGAATAGCCAGGCCTTTGATCAGGCCGTTTACCGTATAGGCATTGTCCGTCAAAAATGCTGCCAGAGACTGGCTGCCGGCCGTCATCAGGCGGTCAAGGCCTGCCCACAAAAGAATTTCCGCCGCGTCATGAATTAAAAAGTAAAACAACAGAGGCAAAAGCAAATATGCAGTTTTGCGCAGAGAGCCCCAGGAGGCAATCTCTTCCCTGCTCCACCTTATATTGACCATTCTGAAAAAATTACCCATTACACTCTCCCTGCCTGTCAGCAATCGCTTTCAAAGATAATTGTTTATCCTTCGGCCGAACTGTTTCTTTCAACGCTCTCCAAGGAGAAACGCTTCCAGGTCCTTCACTGTGCCCGCTATAAACTCCGCTTCCGCGACCACTTCCTCCTTCGCCGACCTGGTACCGTCCAGCTCGCTTCCCACAATTACCCGGAAATATTGCTCTATATCAAAATGCGACAGAATCTGATGCACAAAATTAATCGGTTTACTGGAAGCTACCGCCAGAGAAATCCCGCTTTTCTTCAGGCATGAAAGCATAGAAGGGATCTCCGGAAATATCCGGTTTTCCAATATGCCAATGGGGGCGAAGCGCTCCCTGTAAAAGAGCACGGCTTTTGCGGCCTGCTCATCGGTGAAGCCGTAAAACTCTTTGAAGCTGTCCTTTAAAGGCGGGCCGATAAAGACCTCCAGCTTTGTAAGGTCAGGCTCCTCTATCCCAAAAAAGCGGAGGGCATACTGCACGGATCTGGTAATGCCCTCCCTTGGGTCTGTCAATGTACCGTCCAAATCAAACAGGCAATACTCAAACCCCTTCATATCTGTTCCTTCCCAAACTTTCATGCGCCGCTTTGCGGCGCACCACCACGGCATGAAATTTTGACGTTTGCTATATATCTACTTAATATTCAGCCCTGCAAGCAGATCTCCCAGGCTGGTGCCAAAGCTTTCCTTTGAACTGTATTTCGACGTGTCCACTCTTTCCACCTTTTCTGCCTCCTGTTCCTCGGAAACCGCCTTCATGCTTAAGGAAATCTTTCCATCGTTGGTGTTTAAAACCTTTACCTTCACCTGATCTCCCACTTTCAGCACCTCAGAAGGTTTTTTGATTCTTCTCTGGCTGATCTGGGAAATATGCACCAAACCGCTCAGTCCATCCTTTAAATCCACAAAAGCGCCGTAGGGCTGCAGGCTTTCCACTGTGCCCTCCAGAACCGTTCCCGGCGCCAGCATGGCAACCTTGTGGTCATGGGCCTCCTTTGCCTGCTCTCTCAGGATTTCCTTTGCGGACAATACCAGCTTTTCCTTTTCCCTGTCAACAGTTATGACCCGCACAGTCAATTCCTTTCCCTGGAATACGCTCAAATCTTCCACATAAGAAATATCAAGCTGGGAAGCCGGAATAAAGCCCCTGATTCCCTCCACCCAGGCCACAGCTCCCGCCCTGACGATTTCACTGACTTTTACGGTCAACTCTGTCTTTTCTTCCAGATAGCGTTCCAGCACATCCCACGCAAGCACTTCATTGGCTTCCTTTTTGGAGAGAAGGATATTACCCTGTCCGTCATCCATTTTTACCACTGAGGCTTCGATCATATCACCGATCCTCACATCGTTTAAGACAGAAAACCCGGGATCATTGCTCATATCCTCTGCCTTGATGATCCCCTGGGTGTAATATTTCAGATCAAGAGTCACTTCATTTTCGTTCACATCAATCACAGTTCCCTGGATCACATCTCCTTCATTGATCTTCCGAAAAGAAGCCTCCAGCTCCACCTCGTAATCCTTCATTGATTCTTCCATAATTTTTTATGTCCTTTCTCAATAATTCTCTGCCTTTACCTGGAAATAGGACTGGGGATGGGCACATACGGGACACACTTCAGGCGCTTTCTTTCCCACGCAGATATGTCCGCAGTTTGCGCACTGCCAAACCACGTCGCCATCCTTTGAAAATACCAGGTCTCCTTCAATATTTGCGAGAAGCTTTCTGTATCTCTCCTCATGCTCCTTCTCTATTGCGGCCACGCCCTCAAACAACTCTGCAATCTTGTCAAACCCTTCCTCTCTTGCTTCCCTGGCAAAGGCGGCATACATATCGGTCCACTCATAATTCTCACCCTCTGCCGCTTCTTTCAAATTGTCGACGGTTGAGCCAATCCCGTCGTTTAACAGCTTATACCACATTTTTGCGTGCTCTTTTTCGTTGTTTGCGGTCTCCTCAAAAATAGCGGCAATCTGAACATATCCGTCTTTCTTTGCCTTGGATGCAAAATAAGTATATTTGTTTCTCGCCTGAGATTCCCCGGCAAATGCTGTCATCAGGTTTGCTTCTGTTTTTGTTCCTTTTAAATTCATTTTCTTTCGCTCCTTTTACTTGATTTTATTGTGTATTACTCTGCCTCTGGAAGATAGGTCGGTGCATTCTTTGGGCTCTTACCCTTGATCACCTTATGATAGTAAGAATATGTCATAGCCTCCCTGTCTCCAAAGGCCTCTGCTCCTTTTACTTCTCCCAGAAATACGGTGTGCGTTGCCGTCTCCATAGTATCGATCACCTCGCAGGCGATATAACCGCAGGAGTCTGTCACTACCGGCATGTTATCCTCCACACTGTATTTAACTTCCGAAAACTTGTCCGTATCCCTGCCGGAACGGAAGCCAAAAGTTCCCACAATCAGGGGAAGCGAATCTTCCGCCAGAATGGAAATGGCAAATCTCCCTGTCTCCTTGATACACTTGTTGGTGTAATTGTCATGGTTGATGCTCACCGCAATGGTTGCCGGTGTGGAAGTGATCTGCATGGCACTGTTTGCAGTGCATCCGGTGGGCCTTCCATTGTCCCAGGTGCTGACTACATAAACCCCGTAAGACAGCTTGTGAAATACATTTTTGTTCATTTTATTCCCTTTCACTTGTTCCGGCCAGGCTTGCAACAAGCTCCGGCTGGTTTGCTCTGATAAAAAACAGTAATAATTACTAAACAACGGATGTCAGGCTTCGCCAGCCATCCTTATGTTAACAACGGGCAGCGCGCTCCGCGAACTGCCCTTATGTTAATTAAAGTGTAAATGTTTCCCCTGCAATTGTCAACTCAATCTTGCCCGTAAAATGTGCATAAAAAACCATTTTCCAGCTGCTTCTCCCATGTTACTATAAACATTGAATAACTTCACCGCTTCCCGCTTTCATAACGGCAGGCGGAACAATTAATCTGCAGAAGGAGCCGGAAAACACTATGGATCTGCATTCCCTGAAAGAAAATACAACCCACGGCACAGTCCGCTTTCCCCTTGCCCTTTATGAGTGGGACAGGACAGATGTTTCCTGGAAGGTTTCGCCCCACTGGCATGAGGAGATGGAACTGATCTGTCTGAAAAAGGGGATTTTCCGCACCTGGCTCAATACCAGAGAATCCCTCATCGCAGGCCCCGCTATTATGTGTATCCATGCCGGGGAGCTGCATTCTCTGGAGCTTCCTGCCGGAGCTATGGAGAGCGCCATCGTCTTTCATCTGAATATCCTGAGCTTTGAACACTATGACGCCATCCAGGCCAAGCTGATTCGGCCTCTCATGGATGGTCGGCTGAAAATGCCCCTGCTTCTGGACGAAAGCTCTCCTGTTTTTCCGCAGATAAGGGAGTGCTACGAGCAGACAGAACAAAAAATGAGGCAAATGAACAGTTGCCCCGACGGGGATGAGCTTATCAAAAATTCTCTTTATCTGCAGATCAAAGCGCTGCTTTTTAATCTGCTGGCCGTCCTGTATCAGAATGGATGCCTTATTCCTGTGCGGGAAATCAATAATGAAAATGAACAGCAGATACAAAATCTCAAAAAGGTGCTGCGCTATATCAGGGAAAACTATGCCTCCCCCATCCGTCTGGAGGAATTGGCCGGACTGGTCAATTTGAATCCCCAGTATTTCTGCAGGTATTTTAAAGAAAATATCGGGAAAACCGCCACCGAATACATCAATGAAATACGGATAGAAAAAGCGGCCGAGGCTCTGGCCGAAACAGGCGATAAGATCATCACCATTGCTGAAAATACGGGCTTTGAAAATATGGGTTACTTTATCCGCAGGTTTAAGGCCGAAAAGGGAGTCACTCCTTCCGAGTACCGCAGGCGTTCAAAGAAGTCAAAATAGTGTAAGAAATCCGTCAATTATAGGTAAGAAAACTTTATTTCCGGATAATATAATGTAACTACAATGCATTTTAATACTATTATACCAACCCGGCATGTGCCCTGCACGTTGCCGCGGAGAAAGAGCGGAGGTAATCTCATGAATAAGAAATGGTGGCATGACAAAGTGGCCTATCAGATTTACCCGAAGAGCTTTCGGGATACAAACGGAGACGGTATCGGCGATTTAAAGGGTATCACCCAGAAGCTGGACTATTTAAAGGAGCTGGGAATCGACATTATCTGGCTCTCCCCCATCTATCAGTCCCCCTTTGTGGATGAGGGATATGATATTTCCGACTATTACCGGATTGACCCGGCTTTCGGCAGCATGGAGGATTTTGACACTCTTCTTGCCGAGGCCAAAAAGAGGGATATGCATATCCTCATGGATCTTGTGATCAATCATTGCTCCGATCAGCATGAATGGTTTCAGAAAGCGCTGAAGGATCCGGAAGGAGAATATGGGGATTATTTTTACTTTCGTAAAGGGAAGGACGGCAATCCTCCCAGCAATTACCGCTCCTATTTCGGCGGCAGCGCCTGGGAAAAGGTAGAAGGTACCGACTACTACTATCTTCACATGTTTGCCAAAGAACAGCCGGACTTAAACTGGAATAACCGCAAAATGCTGGACGAACTCTACGCCATGATTAACTTTTGGCTGGAAAAGGGCGTTTCCGGTTTCCGAATTGACGCCATCATCAATATCAAAAAGGATCCTGATTTTGAAAGCTTTGAGCCGGACGGACCTGACGGCCTTGCCTGGGTATGGCGTATGGTGGAGAAGGTGGAAGGAGTGGGAGAGCTTCTGGAAGATCTGAAGAAAAACACTTTTGAGCGTTATGAGGCTTTCACCGTAGCCGAAGTTTTCAACATGAAAGAAAATGAGCTTGCCCAGTTCATTGGGGATAACGGGCATTTCTCCTCCATGTTTGACTTTTGTGCCCATTCCGTACTTGCAGACAAAAAGGGGCCCTATGGTTCCACCCCCGCCAAACTGGAAAGTCTGAAACATGTTTTATTCCAGTCCCAGCTCAAATGTGAGGGCGTGGGTTTTATGGCAAATGTTCTTGAAAACCATGATATTCCAAGATGCATCGACCGCTACCTGCCGCCTTATGCCCAAAACACCTTTGGGGCAACAATGCTGGGCACCATCAGTATTCTGTTTCGGGGCATTCCTTTCCTCTATCAGGGGCAGGAGATCGGTATGCGCAACTGCCGCATGGATTCCATTGACGATTATGACGATATCGGCACCCGCTGGGAATACCAGACGGCCGTAGAGTCCGGCATGCCGGAAGAAGAAGCGCTTAAGGCCTGCTATCATACCAGCAGGGACAATGCCAGGACCCCCATGCAGTGGGACGCTTCCGCCAATGCCGGCTTTACCACCGGAAAGCCCTGGCTTAAGGTGAATCCCAACTATACGGAGATTAACGCAGAAGCCCAGCTCCGGGACGAAGATTCCATCCTTTCCTATTACAAAAGGCTTATCGCTCTGCGCAAATCTCCCGAATACAGAGAGGTCTTTACCTACGGAACCTTCTCTCCCGTCATGGAGGATACCGAAGGACTGCTGGCCTATGAAAGAAAGCTGGGCGGTAAATCCGCCGCCGTATTTGCCAACTTCGGCGAAAAAGAGCTTACCGTCAGGGCCGAAGGCTTATCCGGCGCTGCTGTTTTGCTGAGCAATCAGAAAAATGTATCTGTGAACGGCGCAGAGATTATTTTGGCTCCCTGTCAGGTAATTGTATTCGGCAGGTAAAAAATTATTTGTTTTCATGAAGTGGTTTGAGCAATTGCAAAATCCTTTTGTAAAGCTCTTCCACTTCATGATACCCGGGAGCATCCGGATAAACAGATTTTACAATATCACCTCCAAAATCATGAATCAGAATCCCGTCAAAAACCTGCTCTGCCATAAGCTTTAAATCCTCTCCCTGCCAGTATCCACGTAAAAACGCCGGGTATGCGCGATATTCAAACGCAAGTAAAGAGGGTTCATAGCATCTTGGAGCCAGCACAGCGTCGGCAAAATCTATCACCACAAGCCCGCCATTTTCATCCACAAGAATATTGTCTGCACAAAGATCCCCGTGGGTGAACACAAAATCGCCAAAGTCCCGACCTTTCAGGTATGCCGTCCTCGACTTCCGGAACGTCTCGGAATAAGGCTCCCACCTTTTACTCCTGTCCGGGTCAGAAATTACATGGATTTTATTAAACGGACTGCAGGGAATATTCATGGCTTTTGTAAGCTTTCCAAGCTGTTCTCCCAGCAAAAACCGCTCCTCATCCCGAGAATCTGCAAGCACCTCCCCCAGTTCCTTTCCCCTGATATATTTCATAATCATATACGCAAAAGAATAAGTATCGCAAATTTCACCGCAGGCAACCACAGACGGAATAGCTGCACCTGCCTTTTCGGCAAAATTTGCAGCAAAAAGTTCTGTCTGCCTGCTTTCTGTCTGATCCATTCCCGATTCCTTCGGCGCATAAATTTTCACCACATACTCCCCCACCCGAAAAACCGCGTTGGTTCCGGGAGTGAGGTGCGTAATCTCAGCTCCGGGCAATTTTTCTTTTTCGAATATGTAAGCAACTAATTTTTCAAATGCCGGGATGGACTGAAAAATTCGCCCCCAATCTTCCCAGCATGCAATTTTTTCCGTAAATAAAGTTTCTCTTTCCATTTTTTTCTTTCCTCCTGCCTCCCACAAAACTGACTATTATAGTCATTTTCATTTGCTTCCGGAAGCTTTAAACAAAAATATTAATTTTCTCCTAAATTTCGATGAAAAAGAATAATCTGCCTTGTTTTTCCATGGCGAATATTGTATGATAAATTGACCAGGGAGGTCACACTTCATAAACAAAATATGACATTTTTGTCATTACCTATTATAATACCACAAGGAGGCTTTTACATTATGAAAAATAAAAAATTTTTCCAATTATGTACTACTCTCTGTCTTTCGCTTGGCCTCACACTGACTCCCGCCAGTCTTTCTCAGGTTCAGGCCGCAGAAGTGATCGCAACTGTTGAAGGAACGGTTATGTCCGGAACCACCTCGGAGCTTTTGAAGCTTTCCACCAAAGAAGGCAATATGGAAATCAAACTGGACAGTAATACGGACGCCAGTGCCTGTAAGGTGCTGCTCCCGGACAAAAAAATTTTTGTATCCGTATGCCATGGCAATGATGAATATCTCCATGCAGTGAAGATTACCAGCGGCACACCGACCCAAACAGTCACTCTTGATTCATCCACCACCACCGTAACCGGAAAAATAACTGACAAAAGCAAGGATGATATTTTATACTTTGACACGGCACAGGGCGAAATGCAGATCAAGCTGGATGCAACCACCAATTTAAACGGATGCACCGTTCTTGTGGAAAACAAAACCTACAGTATTGCCTGCACCAGAGGTTCTGACGCCTACATGCATGCAGTGAGCATTACCGACGGGGTCTCCTCTTCTTCGGGGACTTCCTCTTCCGCATCTTCACTGACGCCTGCTCCTGCCTCCACTGTGACCGCTTCCACCTCCACCGTAAGCGGCACCGTATCTGACAAAACAAAAGAAAACCTGCTTTACCTCTCCATCGATGGCGGCGAGATGCAGATCGTGATCGACAGCAATACTGATTCCAGAAGCGGCATGGTTCTTACCCCTGACAGGAAATTGACCGTGACAGTCTATCGCGGCTCCGATGCCTATATGCATGCTGCCAGCATTATTGGGAACAAAGAAAGCGCCGATTCCGCCTACGTGGATACCTCTTCCACCTCCACCGTAACAGGAACTGTAGGAAGTAAATCTACTGAGAATATGCTCTATCTTGACACTCCTCAGGGTCAGATGGAATTAAAGCTTGATGCCGTAAGAAGCGTCAGCGGCTGTAAGGTATTAGTCAGCGGCAGGAAGCTTTCCGTTGTCTGCGCACGGGGCTCCGATGCCTATATGCATGCGCTTGATATTACTGGCGCCTGATGTGTAAAAAATACTGTTAAAAAGCGGGAAGCCTTTGACGCTTCCCGCTTTCTTTTTACAATTTACTGTTTCCAATTTACTTTTGTCTCATGGCCTCATGTTCTCTTTTTAATTCCTCAAATAACATATAAGCACTCCAGTTCTGATTCCTCTCCGTAAGTACAGCCTTATAGGGAATGTTCCCACACGCCGGATTTGACCGAAGGAGGGATAGCAGGCTATCCAGCCTGTCTCCCTGAATCCCTGCAAATACCACCATCTGTCCGTCCAGTTCCCGCATCATATGATTTGCTCCGGCAGTCTGATTGTCTCCCTCTTTTTCCAGCAGTTCCCTGATCGGTCTTCCATATTCTTCCTTCCTCACAAGCCTCTCCGGAAGCTGCATAAGAAACAATATTGTCCGCACAGCCTTTAACTGGGGGCCTTCTGTGAAATGAAACAGCAATACCTTTTCCCCGGACATCTCTTCTCCTTACCCTTTCTGCATCAAATTCCGTTATTATTATTCCTCTTTCCTCTTCATTACCAGATAAACGGCAATTCCAATCGCCACACTGCCCAGAAGAATCAACGCTATAAACGCAGCGGCCTTTCCAGGCTCCTTAGCCGGAAGTTCTTCCTTTGCCTGGGCTATGGCCTCCAGTTCCCTGGCTTTTTCCTCCTCCAGCGCCCCCGCCTTCTGCTGTAGCAATGTTTCCTTCGTCTCTTTGCTGATAATGATCACGTAATCCGAAGCGTGGCTGAATTCAAATTCGGCTCTGCCCGCATTGCTCACAACCGCAGCGCACATAAATTCAAAATCGCCTTTCTCCTCATTATAATAGAAAAGGTTTGCATACTGTCCCGGCTGTGCATCCTCCAGTTTTACGGAAAGAAGAATTGTGAAACCAAATTCTCCCTCATGGGCCAGGGACATCTCCACATACTTCTCATTTTCCGTCAGAATTGCCAGACGCTCTTTGGGAATCCGGCTTTCTCCAAAGGTTACTCCCAGATTAATATCTCCCGGACTTTCATTCTCTATGGTGCTGCCGTCGATAAACCAGCTCGCCTGATCGCTGACTCTGAGCTCCACCTCCATCTGCTGATCTTTGATCTGCTGCAGTGTCTGTGCATAAATCATGCCTGTCTTACTCATGTCCATTGAAACGGTTTTCTTCTCTGACGATTCGGTATAAGGCTTCGGCGTGGCGGCCGTCACGGTAATGCCTGCCGAATTCGTGTTTCGGGTTATACTCTCAGGAAGCGCTTCCGCAGAAATTTCTGCTCTGCCGGAAGCATTTCCTTCAGAAGCATTTCCGCCGGAAGCAACCGACGGCTCTGGCGAAGCTGTAGGTGCAGTCTGAACTGTTGCTTCGGAGCTGTTATCAGAATCCGAACCTGATGCCGGTGTCTTTGCTGACGCAGGCGCTGTTGTCGGTACAGTTGTGGCTGCCGGTGTTGTGGACGTTGGCACAGCGGCCGCTGTCGGTGCTGCTGTGGCTGTCGGTCTGGCTGCAGCTACTGCTGTCGGCGTGGCCGTGGTAGTAGGCGTCGCTGTGGCTGTCGGCGCCGCTGTGACTGTCGGCGTCGCTGTGGCTGTCGGCGCAGCCGTTGCTGTTGGTGCCGGTATTGCGGGTGTCGGTGCTGCTGTCGGCCTGGCTGTGGCTACTACTGTCGGCGTCGGTGTCTTTGTTGGACTGGCCGCAGGCACTGGCGTAGCGGTTGGTTTGACCGTTGACGTCGGCGATGCCGCAGCACTTGGCGTCACTGTGGGCTCAGCCGTGGCCGCTGGCGCTGCCGTAGCGGTGGGTGCCGCGGTCGGTTTGACCGCTGACGTCGGTGATGCCGCAGCACTTGGCGTCACTGTGGGCTCAGCCGTAGCCGCAGACTCTGCCGTAGCAGTCGGCGTTGCGGTCGGTTTGACCGTTGCCGTTGGTGATGCCGCAGCACCCGGAGTCACCGTGGGCTCAGCCGCAGGCGTAGCGGTCGGTGTCACGGTTGGCGTGGCCGTTGACGTAGCGGTCGGGGTCGCTGTGGGTTTTACCGTGGGCGCAGCCGTAGCCTCAGTTGTCGGTGTCACCGTCGGGGTCGCTGTGGGCGTGGCGGCAGGCGCTGCCGTTGGCTTAGCTGTTGGTGCTTTAGTGGGTGTTGCCGTTGGCGCCTGGCTGGGAACCGGGCATGCCGTCTGGGGCATGTTATTGTAGACCGGAATCTTAAACACAAAGGGATTGTCCAGCGCCCCTGTCTCCACATATGCTCTCTTTACCATGGACGATTCCGTATATGGCGCCATAATATTCTGCATATACTGATGGGTATACAGGGTGCCGTCGCTTGCATCCACATCGAACTTCTGGAGGTAAAGCGTATCCTGCCCTCTCAGAATATAATTGACGGAAAGGATGCCCGCCCCGCCGTTCAGCGACGCATAAGGGGTATTCCACCCCTCCTTGCGGGCTCTTGCCAGTCCTGTTTCTATTACCTGCTTATTCGTAGTTCCGGAAGCGCCGATATTAAAATAATTATAATACCCCTTATATTCCGGCACCACGTCATAAGTCCCGGAAATCAGCGGAGAAGTCCCCTCTCCCTGCTCCTGGTACACACGGCATGCAAGATGAAAGGGGCTGACCTTCAGGGAGACGCCAATTTTATAAAAAGCATCCGCATAAGTCATGTCTGATTTTGGCAGCTGGCCTTTCATGAAGGTTTTGCTCAGAATATTCTGTACCGCTGCCCTGGAATGGTAGGAGGAATTATAGGTGAGCTGCTCAAACTGGAAAACCCTGGTATCATCCAGGAAATTTCTGGGATCCAGATAATACTTTACCGCCGCTTCGGAGGCATAATACCAGCCCTGTCCATAATAATCTCCCCGGTAGGCTTCTCCCATGGTTTTGCTTATCAGATTCCTGTCCTTATAATTCTCCGCGCTGACCGCTTTCTGCCAGTCAAGGCCTGTATTCTGCTTCACAAATATCCAATTGGGATGAGCCTGTTTTAAACGCATTAATTTATCCTTATAGGACGCGGGAAATTGCTCCACATCCGGATAAAGCTCAGTTGCCGCGGCAAACGTGGCAATTTTGGGAAAGTAGGTTTCCTCCCACTCAATAAATCTCTCATTGGAATAGGCCAGGTACTCTCTCTCCATATAACCGGTATAAAGACTGCCGCCAAGCTCCGCAGTTACCTGGTACCAGACATTAAAGTCCTCATCCACCTCCGCGCCTTTTACAAAAACAGTCGCGCCTGAAGGAAGTTTCACTATACTTTCGCCCTCTGAGTCCGCTGATTTTTTCAGAGAATAATTTTCGCACAGATAGACAAGGGCCATCAGATTTTCTTCTCCGGCCACCTTTACAAGCGCATCCTGCGCCTCCTTTATGTATGCCAGAAGCTCCATGTCTTCTGACATGTCTCCTGACATATCCTCTGACATATCTTCCGGTATGTCTCCCGGCATGTCCTCTGTGGATTCATCCTCCGGACTCTCAGCCCGGCCATCCTCCTGCCGGCTCTCCTGCCCGTCATCCGGCGTGCCCGCTTCCCCGTTCGTCTCCTTTCCATCGGTCTGAGAGGCCCATGCACCCATACCATTCCCTGAGAGCAGGGTAAAACATAACATACATGCAATTACTTTTTTCCAGTTCTTCATCCGTATTCCTTTTCTGCAACAGGAAACGACCACAGAATTTATGGCTTTCCTGCACTTTCATCCTTCCTTCATTTTAAAGTAAACCTTCATGTACCGCTGGCGCGGCGCACCACCACGGCATGAAAACCGTTTACTGTAAAAATTTTTATTACTGTACCTCTGTCATTTTCTGCCGCATGCTCATCAGGATCTTTTTTTCCATCCTGCTGACCTGAACCTGGCTGATTCCCAGGACCCGGGCCACCTCCGTCTGGGTCTTGTCCTGATAATAGCGAAGCCATATCAGCTTCTGTTCCTTTTGCGGCAGACCATCGAGCAGCTGGTTCAAAACCATATGGTTTAAAACCGCCTCCTGGGCGTTCTCCTTTTCATCCGCCAGCTGATCTACCATGTAAATTTCATTTCCGTCGCTCTGGTAAACCGATTTATAAATTGATTCTACCTGAATATTGGCCTCCATGGCAAGCACAACTTCCTCAACGCTCAAATCCGCTTCCCCTGCCAGCTCTTCAAGCGTCGGTTCATGGCCCAGCCTGCTTTCCAGCCTTTCCCTTGCATACTTCACTTTTATGCTGTTTTCTTTCAGAGTCCGTGACACCTTCACCATTCCGTCATCCCGGATAAATCTCTTGATTTCTCCCGTAATTAAAGGAACTGCATAGGTGGAAAACTTCACATCATAGCCGGTATCGAATTTATCGATTGATTTGATCAGCCCGATCACGCCGATCTGAAACAGATCCTCCGCCTCGTAGCCCCGTCCCAGAAAACGCTTTACAATATGATGCACCAACCCCAGATTCTGCTCTATCAGTACTTCACGCGCCTGCTTTTCTCCTTCCTGTGCCCGCTTAATCAGTACTGCATTCTCCGTCATAAATCATTCTCTTCCTCCGCCATCTGCAGCCTTTTTTCCATCAGGACTGCCGTGCCGCATCCCGGTTCGGAGATCACCTCCAGACGATCCATAAATGCCTCCATGAACGCAAAACCCATTCCGGACCGCTCCAGCTCCGGTCTTGTGGTAAAAAGAGGCTCCATGGCCTGCGCAACATCTTCAATCCCTTTTCCCGTATCTTTTACCTCTATGTAAAGCAGACTGCCCTCTATCCGGCAATATAAATGTACTTTTCCGATTTCCTCCCTGCCGCTCTCCTGCATATATTCCTCATCGTATCCATGAATAATTGCATTGGTAACCGCTTCCGAAACCGCTGTTTTAATATCCGAAATTTCTTCCACCGTGGGATTAAGAGGCATCACAAAGGCCGAAACCGCCAGCCTGGCAAAGGCTTCGTTTTCCGATATGGCATCAAAGCTCATCTCCATCTCGTTTCTTATGCCTGTGCCGCTTTCCGCTTTGTTTCCCATTTTCTGTTCTGTTTCCATAATTTGTCACCTCATTTTACGTCGCCTTAGCTCTCGCTCTTTTATTCCATAATCTCGATAATCTTATGCAGACCGCATATCATCAGGGTTCTCTTAAGCCGTGTATCCGCGTTGATGGCAAATACCTTGCCGCCAAAATAGGATATTTTTTTGTATCTCCCTATGATAATGCCAATTCCCGAGCTGTCCATGAAGCGTGTATCCTCAAAATCAAAAACTACGTTTCCCACTCCTTCCTTCATAATATAATCATCGGCTGTTTTACTGATATAACCTGATTTGTGATGATCCACCTCCTCCGGCATCCGGACCATCAGGTAATTATCGATCACCTTAAAATTTTCCTCCATAAAATCCCCCTAATGATTCGCCAAAAAAAGAACAAACTTTGCGCCTGTTCTCTTTCGTAACACTATAACTGTATCATTTACTCCGCAGTCTTCACGTGATCCGCACAGTAAACGCACAGATCTGTCTGAATTGTACGTTTACTGCTCCATATTGTTGATCTCCGCCAGATAGGTGGTTGACTGACTGGCACTGTTGGTGCCCGGGAAATTGTCGATCACCTTTGCGAAGGTCTCTTTTGCATTATCATAATCCTCGGTTCTGTAGTAGCTGATCCCCAAAAAGAACAGGGCGTTCACATTGGTCTCATCATACTGGTATGCCCTGGCGAGATCCGGTATGGCATCCTCGAAATTGCGGGCGCGGTAATTCTCATAGCCGGTATTGTAATAATATTCCACAAGCCTGGGCCTTACCGTATCCACAAAGCCATTGTACAGCGCCATATAAGACTCTGTTTTGTAGCTGCTGTCCTCTTCGCCACCCTGAATTTCTTCGTCCAAAGCCTCCAGATGGGCGGCCACCTCGTCCAGATCGTCGGGATTTGCCAGATAGGCGCTGACCGCCATCATAAGGTTGTCCGTTGCCTTCAGAGTATCGTCATTTACCTGATAGGAGGAAATCTCCTCCTTAAGCTGGGTATTCTCATCCTCCAGCTTTTGTACCTTCTGCTCCAGTTCGTCTATGGTTGCCGTCTTGGCATCTGAATTTTCACTGACAGTCCGCAGCTGTTCGTTGATGTCCGCCTGGGCGCTTTGTACCTGTCCCGGAAGAATTAAAAAGCAGGCAACAGCCACTCCGATGATCACACCGATTCCCAGATTCAACAGGGAACCGATCCCCTTCGACTCTTTTACATTCGTGGGCTGGATGATAATCTCATTGCCGCTCTGATACCGTACCGAATTGCCGGAAGCCTTTTTCTTTGCGCTGCCCTTGCTCTGCGGCGCCGCCTCCGGCATCAGCATGCGCTCCACCTCTTTTTGGTAGCGCAGAGTAGTCGTATTATTGGCATCCACATGACTGCATTTGATCAGCTCCCTCTGAGCCTTCTCCCACTCCTCCGAATTGATATAGAGAAGCGCCAGCAGCTGGTGGGCGCGCACATATTTAGGGCTGTTGGAGAGCACCTTCTTGAGCTGTATCACTGCAAGATCCGCGCTGTCCTGATTACAGTACATCAGCGCCTGATTATATTTTTTAATTGTCTCATTGATACTGCTGAGTCTGGCCTGATTGGCCTGAATCATCTCGATGTAATCCGTCGCAATATTTTTCCTGGGACGGATATTAGCGCTGATCACCCATTCTTTCAGAGCGGCAACCGCCTCTCCCATCTCGAAATAAACAAGTCCCAGAAGATTTCTCGCATCAATGTTGTTTTTATTATATTTTAAACTCTGCCGCAAACTGATGATTGCCCCGGAGAGATCACGTACCGAAGCCTTCTCAAGCCCGTCATTATATAAACGGTTGGATGCAGAGAGTATCTTTTTGTAGAGTGCTACATCCGCACCGCAGGCCGTACAAAAATCATGCTCTGACAAACGGCATCCACATTTATAACAAACCATGCCGTCCTCCTTATTCTTCCTTTTCCTCTTTCTCTTCTTTTTCTGTCTTTTCCATCATCTTAAGCAGAAGATCAGCCATATCCACTTCCCGGCTCAGGGAATTGATCGCCTCCTCCGCGTCCTCAACCTCAAGGCTGAATTGAAATTTTTTTAATTCCTCTTCAAAATCGATCATTCTGTATTCTCCTCAAAAAGGACTTCATCTGTCCAATCAAATATAACGATCCCGCAATGTACACCACGTCTTTGCTTTTCTTTTCGGCAAGAAGATGCTCATACGCCTCTCTGGCATTCTCATGGAAACTTAAGGCAATACCGCTGCCTGCCGCATTTCCGTATTTCATCCAGACTTCCTTCTCTTTTTCAAGGGAAAGGCTTCTTTTTTCGTCAACTGCGGTCACGGCCACCTTCTGAAAAAGCGCCGACTCCGCTATCTGACCTATCATTTCTTCATAACGCTTATCTGCCATAACCCCAAACAGCAGAAATCGCTTTCCCTCGCATCTGCGGTTCTCTGCTGTCTTAAGCAGCATTTCAATCCCGTCTTCATTATGGGCGCCGTCCAGATAGACTCCCGGCTGTATTTCCTCCATCCTGCCGGGCCACCTGGCAGCCCGCAGACCATTTCTTACGCTGTCTTCGCTGATCCGATTATCTTTAAGCAGTTCCGATGCCGCAACAGCCAGAGACGCATTCTCAGGCTGGTAAAGGGCAAAAGTTTCCAGCGAAAGACTAACATATTTATAATAACCAGTATAAAGCGAAAAATCAATGGTTTTATGATTTATATTCACATTCAAAATATTGTTTTTTCCGATAATAATCGCCGGACTTTTAACTTTTTTGGCATATTCGGCCAAAACCTTTGTGCTCCCGCTCCTTTTATCGACAAATACCACCGGAACCCCCGGTCTCATAATCCCGGCCTTTTCCAGAGCTATTTCCTCAAGGGTATCCCCAAGATACTGCATATGATCAAAGCCTATTTCCGTGATCACACACAAATCCTTATGCAAAAGGCAGTTTGTGGCATCCAGCCTTCCGCCCAGTCCTGTCTCCAGAATCAGATAATCCGGCTGATTTTCGCTGAAATAAACCATCGCCATAAGAAACAGAAATTCAAAGAAGGAAGGATGATTTTCCTCATCCGTCCCCTTCCTGACCCGCTCAAAAATCCTCAGGAACTCCTTCTCCGGGATTATCTCATTCCCCAGACAAATCCTCTCCCGCATGGTTTCCAGATGAGGGGAGGTAAACATCCCCACACTGCACCCGCTTTCAAGCAAAATGGAGCGCAAATAAGCACAAACGGAACCTTTTCCGTTTGTGCCTGCGATATGGATGATCTTTCCTTTTATGTCATCTCCTCCAATACGTTCAAGCAGTTTTCTGGTGTCCTTAAGGGTGTGTTTGCCCGCAAATTTGGGAATGGCAAGTATATACTCTTCCGCCTCCTGAATCGTCATCATTGTACCACCTCATGAAGAAAACTTTCTTATGAAGAAAACTCTTCTTACGAAGAAAACTCTTCTTACGAAGAGTAGGCAATTACACTGCTCTCGATCATACCCTTCTGCTGATAGTACTTCATAAAACAGGTATCTTTCTCTATGGGCATCTGGGCCTGAGCCATACACACTACAGTTCCCCTGTAGACATTGCCGTTTATAAGAATTTCCGAGCCCTGTCCCAGGGCGATCTGCTCTTCAAGCTTCCTCAGTTCCTTCCTTGTGTTCTCCAATTCTTTTCTGGAAGCATTATACTGGGATTCCAGCGTCTGCAGTTTAATTTCCAGGGCATCCGAAAGCTTCCCGACCTTTTTCTTTCTCTGTATCAGTTCAAGAAAATCCTCTTTAATCTCATTTAAAGCCTCTGCCTGGGTGGCATCGGAAATCCGAAGCTTTTGAACCTTCTGATAAACCTCCTTCTCGCAGCCCACATGAACCACTGTCCGGATTTCTGCGGCATTGCCGATTTCCGTAGCCGTTATTCCCATCATGGCATGATTATAGCCTCCGATCACAGCTCCCTTCTTTCCTGTAAGGGTGATCTTTCCGTCCGCCGAAACCCTGGAGTTCAGAATCGTATTTGCCTGTACGTCGCCTCCGGCCACTGCCACCGTATGCTCCAGGAAATCCGCATATATATTGCCCCTGGCAATAATCTTTGCCCTCTGTCCTCCCTGGATTCCCCGACCCAGAATAATATCGCCTCCGGCAAAAAGATTGACCGCCTCGACATTTCCCTTTATCTCAATATTCCGGCCTGCACGGATCACCACACCGGATTCCACCCCTCCGGTAATTACCACATCACCGTAGAATTCAACCTTCCCTGTAATAAGGGTGACATCGCCGTTGATCTCATGGAGCGCCTGAATATCGATCTTACCGTTTTTCATGCCGATCTTGCCATCCTGGAGCGCAAGATAAATATCCGGGTTCTCCTCACTCTGGCAGATTGCCTTACTTGAAAGCGGGGGAATTTCTTTCACGCCTTTTATCGGCTGCATCCGGCCTTTCACGTCATATCCGCTGGTTCCCTCCTGAGCATGATGGTAAATCGCCACCACATCTCCCTCGTGGACATTCTGGAGAGAACTCATATTTGTATAGTCAACCCTGCCGTTGGCCAGAACCTTGGGAGTCCTGCGCTCATTCATTTCAAATTTGTATTCATAGTATCCGTTATTTCCCTCTATGGCCGGCTGACCCTGGGCAACAACGATCTCACGCTTATATACCCGCTTTTTGATCATTGCAGCCAGATTGGAGTGATGATAACCCGCCACCACTTCCTTATCTCTGAGGAAATCCATCAGCTCATCAAGGGTATAATTATCCCGTTCAATACCAGGATCCGCCAGATAGAGCCAGGCTGTCATGCCATCCTTGGAAATCTTTACATAGGAGCCATTCTCTTCCAGCGTCAAAGGCGTTGAATTCGTCTCCTCAATAATTTCGCTTAAAATCTCCCCCGCTGTTACCTTCTCTCCGTCTTCCTGGGGAATCGTTGATTTCTGTCCAAGACCTTCAATTTCCCTGCGAAGCTCCTGCAGTTCATCCTCCGTCAAAAATTCGCTGTTACTTCCCATTCTACCCTCCATTACAGTCAGTTACGCCAGGACCGGACTTTTAGAAAAAATATCCGGCTACCTCCCAAGCTGCCCAAGACGCTGCTTTACCTGCTCCATCATCTGGGTATATTTCTCCAGCTTTTCCTTCTCCTCCGCGATCTTTTCCTGCGGCGCTTTGGAAAGGAAACGCTCGTTGCCCAGCATACCGTTTACTCTCTTAAGCTCTCCTTCCAGGCGCTTCTCCTCCTTTTCAAGCCTGGCGATCTCCTGCGCAATGTCTACCAGCTCTTCAAAGGGAATATAAAGTGTTGCATTGGCAATCACCACCGACACGGCGTCCCCGGCAATTCCTTCTTTATCCGCCTGCACCGTCACCTCTGCCGCCCCTGCCAGGGACTGGAAAAAAAGTTTCCCGACACGGAAAGCCGACAAAATCTCTTCTCTGTCACTAACTACGAAAACCCGCACCTTTTTGGATGGCGCAACATTCATCTGTGTGCGCACATTACGGATGCCGCGCACGGCTTCCTTCAGAATCTCGATCTCCTTTTCTTCCTTCAGAAAGCTCCTTTCCTCCTGGAATAACGGCCAGGAAGAAATCATGATGGATTCCTCCTGAGACTGCAGGGTACAGAAGATTTCCTCCGTAATAAAAGGCATATAAGGGTGCAGGAGCTTTAAGGCATCGATCAGCACTGTCTTTAAGGTCCAGAGAGCCGCTATCCTGCTCTCTGTATTGTCGGAATTATAAAGACGGGGCTTTACCATCTCGATATACCAGTCGCAGAATTCATCCCAGATAAAGTCATAAACCTTCTGCACGGCAATCCCAAGCTCAAAGCTCTCCATATTGTCAGTCACATCTTTCACCAATGTATTTAATTTGGATATAATCCATTTATCCACCGGCTCCAGGGCAGGCTCGTTCAGGCTCTCCAGCTTTTCTGCAAGCCCTGTATCCTTATCAGTAGATAATTTATCCGTGGAGACCTTGTCCATATTCATCATGATGAAGCGGGACGCGTTCCAGATCTTATTGGCAAAATTCCTGCTGGCCTCCACTCTCTCATAATAGAAACGCATATCATTTCCCGGAGCATTACCCGTGATCAGCGTAAGCCGCAGAGCGTCCGCCCCGTATTGGTCAATAATCTCCAGGGGATCGATGCCGTTGCCCAGGGACTTGCTCATCTTGCGCCCTAAAGAATCCCTTACCAGCCCATGGAACAGAACGGTCTTAAAAGGCTTTTCGCCCATCTGCTCATAGCCGGAAAAAATCATTCGGATTACCCAGAAAAAGATAATGTCATATCCCGTCACCAGCACATCCGTGGGATAAAAATATTTAAGATCCTCTGTCTGCTCGGGCCATCCCAGTGTTGAAAAAGGCCAGAGAGCCGAGGAAAACCAGGTGTCCAAAGTGTCCTCATCCTGGGTCAGATGGTCATGTCCGCAGGAAGGGCATACGGAAGGGGCCGCGGGGCTCACCACGATTTCCCCGCATTTATCGCAGTAATAAGCCGGAATCCGGTGTCCCCACCAGAGCTGACGGGAAATACACCAGTCTCTGATATTGTCCGTCCAGTTAAAATAGGTTTTTTCCATCCGGGGCGGGATCAGCTTAATATCGCCGTTTTTAATTCCCTCCACCGCAGGCTTTATCAGTTCCTCCATCTTCACGAACCACTGCTGTTTGATCATGGGCTCAATGGTGGTCTTGCATCTGTCATGGGTACCCACATTGTGGGAATAATCCTCTATTTTTACCAGAAGGCCCATCTCCTCCAGTTCCTTTACAATGGCGTCTCTGGCTTCATAGCGGTCCATTCCGCAGAACTTCCCGCCGTTTTCATTGATGGTGGCGTCGTCGTTTAAAATATTTACTTCCGGCAGGCCATGACGCTTGCCCACCTCAAAGTCGTTGGGGTCGTGAGCCGGGGTAATCTTCACCACGCCGGTTCCAAACTCCATATCCACATAGGAATCCGCAACTACGGGAATTTCCCTGTTTACAATGGGAAGCATCAGCTTCTTCCCGATGATATCCTGATACCTTTCGTCCTCCGGGTTTACGGCAACCGCCGTATCTCCCAGCATGGTTTCCGGTCTGGTGGTGGCAAACTCCACAAACCTTGTGGTGCTCACACTGCCGTCCTCCTCGATCACCGGGTACTTGATATGCCAGAAATGTCCTGCCTGCTCTGTGTATTCCACCTCCGCGTCGGAAATGGATGTATTACATACCGGGCACCAGTTGATGATGCGGCTCCCCTTGTAAATCCAGCCTTTTTCGTGCATCTTGCAGAAGACTTCCGTCACCGCCCTGTTGCAGCCCTCGTCCATGGTGAAACGCTCTCTGTCCCAGTCACAGGAAGAACCCAGCTTCTTTAACTGGCCGATAATACGTCCGCCGTATTCCTTTTTCCATTCCCAGGCCCGTTTAAGAAAGCCTTCACGGCCAAGCTCCTCTTTGTCAATTCCCTCTTCCTTAAGTTTCTCAATGATTTTCACCTCGGTGGCAATACTGGCGTGATCCGTCCCCGGCTGCCAGAGGGCATTATAGCCCTGCATCCTTTTAAAACGGATCAGAATATCCTGCATGGTATTGTCCAGAGCGTGTCCCATGTGAAGCTGTCCCGTGATATTTGGGGGCGGGATTACGATGGTAAAAGGTGTCTTTGAGTGATCCACCTCCGCATGAAAATATTTCTTTTCCAGCCACTTTTCGTAAATTCTGTCTTCAATCCCCTTGGGGTCGTAAGTCTTTGCAAGTTCCCTGCTCATGGTTTCAATGATACTCCTTCCGAAATTTAATCTGTTGTAATTTTGTAGGATGCCTCAAAGGTCTCTCCCGGACGGGCGATATTGCCCCACTCCCGCTGCCTCAAATCTCCCGAAAAACCGGTTCTGTCACATCTGCCGTACCAGGGTTCGATACAGATAAAGGGAGCCTTCGGCGACGGAGTCCATACGCCCCAGACCGGAACCTTTTCCATGGTCACGGTCACATAAGGACTCTTATCCGCTCTGCAAAGCGAAACTGCGTTTGTCTGATAATCCTCAAGCACAAGGGTATCACAGTCAAAAAGATGCTCTGTGACGGCAAGATATCCCCCCTGCTCCAGCTCATAGGTACCCTTTTCATCTATCACGAGGCCGCTTCCAACTCTCGTGCTTTCAAAGCTTCCGATTCCATCAAATTTAAGAAAACAATCCGTTTTCTGCGCCGTATCTCCCTCCGGCGGACAGAGAAAAGCCGGATGCCCGCCTATGGAAAAGGGCAGTTCCTCCCCTCCCGGATTTTCTACCTGCCATTTCACCTCAACGCCGTCAGAAAGCAGACAATATCCCAGCCTCAGTGCAAATGCAAAAGGGTACCGCTCTCTTGTCTCTTCATTATCTCTTAACTCAAACCAAATCTCCTCTTCGGTCTGAGAGAGCAGGGCAAACTCCATATCCCGCGCAAAGCCGTGCTGATTCATGGAATAGGTTTTCCCTCCGGTGCGGTATTCTTTCCCGTTCACTGAACCTACAAAAGGGAACAGAATCGGCGAAGTTCTGTCCCAGAAAGCGGGATCCGCATGCCACATGTATTCCGTCCCCGTTTTAAGTCTCTTTAAAGATTTCAGTTCTGCCCCCACAGAATTAACCCTGATTGCAATTGTGTCATTTTTTAATTCGTATACCGCCATAATAGTCCCCGTATCCTTTCCTTATCTGTCGCGCCAAAACATCGTTTCTGCAATATTCCCAACCGGTCTGCGCAAGAAACGCCCTGTTTTCTCACTCTTTTTTTGTATCGCTGTAGAGCCGGCAGCCGGTCTTTTTCTCGAAACGCCTGGCCCAGAATTCCGTGCAGTAAAAAATAATGCACTCCTGGTAGCCATCGCTCATAAAATACAGCCGCTTGGGATTGCCCGTATCTGCCAGCACTTCATTCATATAATCCAAAATCCCCACATCAAACCAGTCGTGATTCACCCGCGCCCGATACATACAGGGCCGGCCGTCACACAAAAACTGCACGGTCTGTGTTTCCCTGCCTGACGGATACTCCACTCCTCTGCCCTCTTCCCGTATCTGCGTAATTTCAAATTCATCCTCGCTGATGGATTGTATTCCCTGCAAAAACAGAGTGTACATCCTGTCAATATCAGACACCTCTACATCAAAGCTGTACACCTTATCCGAAGTGGGCGTCCACTCATAAGTTTTCGCATCAAAATGTCCCACTCCCACTGCCGCAAGAAGCATGGTAATCACGTCCAAAGATTCCCGTATCTCTTTGGGGACGCTGTTCCAGGAACGCTCAAACTCCACAATCATCCTCCCTGAAATGAAGGCAATTCCCAGCTCGTCTAATATGGCTGCTGCTTCTTTCACACTTCTCCTGCCATTTTCCATTCTGTCCCCCTGTCTGCCGCAGGCAGCCTGCAAAATTTTTACGCAAATAAATTCAATTCATATGCATCTGTTGCTCTTTGCATCTGAAATGCACTTCTTTCCACCCCTGTATCCTGATCTGCCGGCATCTGTCCCGGCAGTATTTTATCCTGCTGCTCAGCATATTTGTATTAAAAATATATGGCCTGAAACTGATAGCTCCTATCTGCATATCTGTCCCTTTTCCTCCTCCGCTTTCAGTTCTTATTGACGTAAGGATAGTTCACAAAGCGTACTATTCGTTGTCTATTATAATGTACTGAGAATGCAAAAGCAACAATTTTCAATCTGTGGTTTGTTACAATTCACGGCTTAGCCGAATCAACATTAACACAGTCTGTTTTAGATAGTGCATATTTTTATAAATATGC
>ERZ808046.518-NODE-518-length-31157-cov-10.450997_pt1 | contig 31157 bp, 43 predicted proteins | sample MGYA00380196_ERZ808046 | MGnify/ENA primary metagenome ERZ808046 (study PRJEB31490, sample SAMN06133421) | mouse gut metagenome | isolation source: Z6_2 | host: mice | place: China: Chengdu | collected 2015-05 ...
CGCATATCTACCAGAAGCTGTTCGATAAGCGAACAGCTTCTGGTAGATATGCGCCGTCCGTTGAAATGATAACAGTTTCTTCCTGCTCCTCCATCTTTTCAAGTGAGTCGTGCAGAAACTGGCTGTCGCTATAAGTGTTCTGCTCGAACTGGTAATCCGTGACTACGGAGCCGTTCTCTCCCACAGACTCTTCGAAATTTGCAACATACCCACGGTGTTCTTCGCCAACCTTGCTGCGGAAAGTTGCCTCCGGATCAGAAGGGCTCTGGAGCATAGAAGAATTCATCGTCCCATCTTCACATGTAGCAAGCCTGCGTGAACCTTCGTCCACAACCGTCTGCTCTGCCATGCAGCATTTAAAGAGAATATATTCTTTCCAGTCAGCATAACCTTCGCCGTAAAGTGCGGAAAGTGTGTCCGCATCGTCAAGGAGCGTCAGGCATCTCTCGGCATAGCTTGAGCTTTTGGCATAATAAAAGACCTGATTGAAATCGTTTGGTGCTGCATAATGCTTCAGTTCCTCTGGGATTTCAAGATTGCCTTCTTTCGAGAGTCTTTTTACAAGGTTGGCAATACAGGTATAGATTATTTCCAACCGGCTTAGTTTCTTTATGTTGGCATCTATCATCATTGAGTCCATGCGCCGGGTGCGTCCTGTTATCTTCATGACCTTGGCGATTTTACCGGCAAGTGAAACGATGCAGTCATGTATGAGGTCGATTCCGGTCTTGTTGTAATAGTCGTAGCAGCTGCTGCGAAAACGCGTCAGGCTCTTGTCTAACAAAGGCTGTTTCTCAAAGCTTGTCGTATGGAGTGCATATTGAAGTCTGACATCAAGCATCAGAATCTCGTCATCAGACAGATCAAGCAGTTCCTTGATGATACATGCCCCGATGAAGATGTTGACGGGAGTATTCGGTGAACCGTTATCTGCACAATAAAGAATGCGGAAAGGTTCCTCTTCTATCATCGGGAAAATATCTTCAGCAAACGGCTTAGCCCATGATTTATCAAGAGCTTTCGTTCCCGGTCTGTAAGATGAAACGTAGAATCATCGATAGTCATCTGCTGTACAGGATTAGTAACGAACGACATAGTTTTCTCCTTTCTGATACACTTATTTTTTACTATAAACAAGGTCAGAAAGATACTAAAATACTACAAAATATGCGATTTTCAAGGTGCTGTGTTATTAAATGTAAGCGGGGTTTTGACCCCAACATCTTATAATCAATAATTATACGCAAATTATACAAAAAAATCAAACATGTCTTCTATAATTTTAGATTACTGCCTTTAGTATCATGAACCGTATAATTAATACTTAGGGAACACATCAGAATAATATGCTCCCTAAGTCCACTTTATTAATACTCCTTCTCTATAAGCTTTCTGTTTCTCTGCCGCATCATCAACAGCATTTTTTAAGTTTTTCACGAACAATTCTAACAGCTTTTTCGTTTTCTTTCCGCCCGTACTCCTATTTTATTCTGCTTCTGTCAATTCAAGCTGCGTAAATTCATCATCCGTCATATCCTGCAATCTCCCGATTACCCTATGGGATAATTCCTCCAGATACGGGTCATCAAGATACAGCAAAGCCCTTTCCATATCCTCTATGATCTCGCTCCTGCCTTCTCCTGCAAATATGCAGATCAAATTACTTTCCTCCACGGTAAACCTTGTTTTCATACTTTTATATCTCCCTCTGATTATTTTTCTGATTTTCTTCCTGTTCCCTGCCCTGTCCTGCCACCTGCGCCTTTTTCTCCGCAAGGCGGGTTTTTAAGGACAGTTTTTCATCTGGCTTGTCCTGTGCCTTTTTGTTTTCTTCTTTCTGCGCTTTCTCTCCTGCGCCGTTATTCAGCACATTATCCACCATGTTGTAATTCTGTTCCTCCATTTCCTCGACTTTGGCAAGGGGCTTGTACTCCACCATCTTTTCAAGCAGTTCCAAAGCCCTCTTTCTTTCCTCCGGCACTGTTTCGTCTCCTGCTATATCAGCAAGCCACATTACCATGTCATGGGTATCCCTCTGCTTCAGGGCTTCCGCAATCTCCGCTACCCCCTCCGTCATGTTCGGGACATTGTCACGGTACTGGTAAATGTCATGGTCGTAAACGAAACGGTCGATCTCCACCGCAAACTGTTCTAAAGGCGTCAGATCGGGCATCCGCTTCTCCCATACCTGCGCCTCCATCTTTTCAGACATCACACCGTCTATCTCCATATCCGGTATCAGAGGCATAACCTTCGCCACAAGCTCCGCAATGACTTCCATTGCCTGCGGACTCCCCTTTATTTCAGGTATATACTCTAAAACTTCAAGGTCAATCCGTCCCCCTGATAAAATGTCAATCCCCGTATCCTCGATCGGTTCTGTCCCCGGCGTATGGAGATGGATGCCGATAGCCGGGATGCCGTTCATGCGCTCCGGCGGTATCTGTTTCCAGATCGCCACGGCTTCCTCCACCGAAGGGATATTCTCATAAAACTCGCCCATATTGTGGAACTCGCCGCACTCCGCAACGGTCAGCGTCACTTCCGTCTCCGGTTTCTCCGGGGATAAAGCTGCCGTTTCTTTCTCCTTTGCTTCACGCACACCCTCCAGATATTCCTCCACCCGTGGAAGATATGTTTCAAGTGTCCCCGTCTTCTGTGCCGTGATCGGGTTGATATCCACATCTACCCCGCCGATACGAAATCCGTCCCCGTGAAACATATCAAACAGGACATCTTCACGCTCATCCGTGGAAAGCTCCACGACCACATCAAGGTCAGCACCTTCCCGTTCCAGCCCCCGGCAGCGACTCCCGGCTACTACCGCATCCACGATCTTTGCGTCAATACCCGTTTCGTCTATCTGTGCCTGCACATAGCATTTTACGGTTTCCTCGATCTCTGCCGGATTTGATTTACCGATCTTGTGGAACAGCTCATTTGTCTTTGCCCTGAAATCTGCGACCACATCCTCCTGTGCCTGCGGTTCGATACGGTCTGCCGCTTCCACCTTTTCCATCAGTTCCTCATAATCAATCGGCATCAGATCGTCATTGTCACGGATATTTCCCCTCGCTCCGTTGTCAAAAGGATTTTCTTTCAGATCCTCTACTATGTCGTTAAGGGCTTCCCTGATACTAACATCGAGATTGTCATAAACACCGCCGTCTATCACCTTATAATCCTCGCCCATAATAGAATAGTCATAGCCCTCATCTGTTTCATGTATGCTGATGAAACGGTCTGCTATCCGGAAAGCAAGTTCTGTTTTTTGCTCCCCTTTTAAGGATTTCTTCATCTCCACAAGCACCTGATCTGTTTCGTCTCCGAGATCAATGATCTCGTCCCCGTCCATATCTTCATCCGGTGTTTCAGACGGCTGCTCCTGCTCTGACTTCTGGACATCGTGTCCAGAGGTCAGCTTTTCCTGTCCGGCAGACAGTTCTTTCTCCTGCTCTTTCACGCCCTCCAGTCCACGCAGGAAATCGGGAAGTCCGGTAAAGCCGAATGAATCAACAAAGTGTGCGCTGTTCTTTCCGTTTATATGCAGCACAATGACATCGCTGACAGAAAGGGAATGACCCTTATAATCTGCCGGGTGGTTAATGTTAAGTTTCTCATAGATGGTTTCCAGCTTATCCTCCCGTGTTGGCAGAAAGCCATACTCCGCAGTCAATCCCGACAGTTCTCCCGTATAGATCAGGTTATAATTCTCCGGCTTGATCCCATCAAGGTTATCCTTAATGATACCCATTTTCTTTAACGATAAGCAACCCCTTCCTTCGTCAGCCGGTTGTGCTGCTTGTTCGTAAAAAGCGGGTAACTGGCCTTATGTGCCAGATCCAGCCTGTTCTCGGAGATATACGTTTCCACGAGAGCAGCTGTGTTCTTCATGACAGGAACCCGCCGCGTTTTGTTACCCTTTCCGGTAAGGATTAGTACAGGATTGTTTCCTGGAACAAAATCCCTGACAGAAAGATCGATGATCTCCTGGACCCTTGCGCCGCTGTCATACATCAGGCTCATCAGGGCAAGGTCCCGCCGTCCATGGGCCGTATGTTTATCCGGCTGCTCCAGCAGAAGCCGGATCCCTTGTCAAGCTCCATCTCGTCATAGCTCATAATCTCCCGGAGTTGCGGGATGTCAAATAGGGCCAGCCGCACACCGCATGAAATCAGTATGGAGCGGGCGGTCTTGCCAGTGACGTTTTGTAAAGGACTTTTTAATCAAATTCATAGAAAATTTACATTTCAGGGCAAAAAATAAGGCCGGGAACCTGTTTTTAGATTCCCGGCCTACGGTTTTGTTTTATGCTGTCCGCTCTGCTTTCAGTTTTTTTACTTCGTCAAGAGGAAGTCCTGCATATTCCGCAATTTTTTCAAGTGTCAATATTCCATCTGTCAGCATTCTTTTAGCAGTATTTATTGCCCCTTCTTTTATGCCCTCTTGTAAAGATTCTTTTCTCATATCCTCCATGACTTTGCACATGATTAAAATGCCCTCCTTACTTTCCTTGAAAAAACGAACTCTGTCTGCCAGTGTCGTATAATACATATCTGCCGCATTCGTACATGAAAAATCATGCATGAGTTTTCCGATTGGTGTATCTCCACGATAAGCGCCGTTTACATACAGTATATGTGAACCGTCCTCAAATCTTTCTCCGGTTCCTAAAAAGCAGCGCTCAACCGGATAGAGCGGCAGCCCTTTTCCTATCACATCATTTTCCGTGATAAACACTACCCATGTTTCTGGAAGATTGTCAAAATCATCACCTTTCTTCAAAAGAGTTGCGTCCATCATGCTGGAATTATACCTTGCTCTTTTTCTCCCGGCTCCTTTATCGGCTCGTTGGATTTCAACATTTATTTTAGCACCGGTACTGTCAGTAGCAAGAATATCAAACCTTACTGAACGATTCAACAAATTCTCCACAAATACCTGGGTGCGAACGTCCAGCACTTTTAAATCCGGCTTTTCCAGTACAATCTGCAATACCAGTTCTATGCTTGCCGTATCTCCCTCAAAACACTTTGTGAGGAAATCATCATCAAGCAGGCGAAAGCCTCTTAGCCTCTGTAAATCTTCCTGATGTTTCTGGTCTATCTGTTCCGTCACTGTCAATCTTCCCACCTGCTTTCCCTTCCGTTTTTGTATCTCTATACTACCATACAATCGAAATATTTTCAATCATATCCAAACTTGTCTACACTGAAGAACCAAAACTCTCTATCTCTATCTTGCCCAATTTTCAGTTTTCGGTTTTAATTGAGGACGCAATGTTTGAATTATTAAATTCATTATCTTTTCCTATAGTAACACTTTGATCATTATAAATCAGCACATAAATATGATTCACTATTTCTTTCAATTCTTGTTCGCTCTTATTATCCACATCAATGTCTAACTCATCCAAATTTCCAAATTGTTTTTCAAGATAGCGCAAAATATCCAGTAACTTGTTTTCAACTTTCGGGAAAATATTTAAAATTTGTGGCATATTTAATTGTATCTCAGCTGATTGTATGACCATCCCCATATCATTATTACACTTTGCAATATATGGATAATATTCAGCAGGAATTATTCTTCCTATGGATGTTCCCTTTTTTTCATATTCATGTATTATCCCTTTTAACGCACCTACACTTTCTCTCATATTTGCATAATAAAATATTTCCCGCTCGTTTTCAGGCATATTGCCTAGCGATAAAGGCACATTACTGTATTTTAAGAATCTTGACATAGTTCCTTTTATATAGGAGCAAAATGACTGTCCCGAAATCCGTCGATATTCAGGCACTTCCACATCATTCGGATATCCCTCTATTTCATAATTAACCCATTCTAATAATCTTTCGTCATCAAATTCCTGTAATAATACTTTTGTCCTCTTTAATGCTGTCTGTGTATCAATGCTTCCATTTGCTAAGTCCTTAATTATCTGACTCTTAGCCATCAAAACCACCTCTCAATCCAGCCAATAATATCTGTCCAAAAAGTAAATAAAAATAAAAATGCAACAATAGCTGAGATGATAAATCCAGAAATCCAAGGATGCTGATCATAAAATCTTTTCTTTTGTTTAGTTTGTCTAGACTCTTCTTTTTCTACGACATTAGAATTTATAATTTTTCCTTCAATTTTCTCTGCAATATTGGAATTTGTAAATTTATTTCCATCGCCTATTTGTATTCCCATGAATCAGTTTCTCCTTACTTGTCAAAGAACATATTATATCTGCTTATATAATGCCAAGATGAATCTTCCATCTTAGAAAATCTAACATCGACCGTTTGCGTATATTCGTATCCTACCGTGTTTCTTAGCTTAAAAATAAATTCAATATCTAAATAGTCTTTTTGCAAATCAGATTCTTTTAAATTTAACAAAACTTTCAGTTTATTAAACCTATTATCTTCTGTGAAAAATCCATCTACTGGTTGTCCAATTTCATATGTAACTCCATTAACACTATAACTTGTACTCCGTAAAATTACATCAGCTTTTATACAATAAAAACCAATTCCAATACCATCATTTAGATTAAATTGGTCTAAAAACCTTACTTCCTCGCCTTTTATCGTAGGTATATTACTTTTTTGTATGATAAAATATCCTTTTTCTCTTGATATAGTTTGCTGGTTTATCTTCCGGCTTAATATAAGCTGACCAATCAATATCGCTGCTTGTGTAAACAAAATAATAACATTCCATATTTCTGCTTTGCTCATATTTTTTAGTCCTCCTGCAAAAATTTTACAGTCTTACCAAAGAGGTAGAAATGTTCCTTATTACCTAAATTTCTATTTCACGTTCACATATTTTCTAAAATTAAGTCCAAATGCAAATTCTTTGCTATAACTGAAAGGTACTTGCGACAGCTCTAATAATTATATCACTAATGAAAGTTGAATTCGTAATATGGATATGTGCATTATACCACGAAAGGAAACTACCAACAATAAAAAAACAGAACTTAATCTGCCAGTCTGATTTTACAAGCCGGGAGCCAGCGCATTTCTGAATCCCGGCCTGTTTCCGTTATCGCTTTTTACATCTGCTGTATCTCATTTTTCAGCATACGCTTGATTTTGTCGCTCATGGTTTCCTTGCTGGTCTTGCTGAAATGAACCCTCACAATGTAGGTAGTCCGGCCAATCTTCTTCACCAGTGCGGGAGCGTCTTTAACTGGTGCTGTGGTGGTAGTGTCCTCTGTGATTTTCTCGCTTCCCATAAATTCTCCTTTTCATGCAATCAGTTTATGCTATCCTTTACTCACAATCTCCTTCGCCGCCGCTTTGGTCGCCCTGGCTCCTTCCTCCCGGAAGTTCTTACCGGAAAAGAGAACCGGCGCACACCGTTCCAGTATGCGGTCATAAATCCTTGCGTGGGCAAGGTCTGGCGGGTTCTTGATTTCTTCCAGTTTCAGGTTTGTCGTGACAATCAACGGCTTCTTACTCCGATACCGGCTGTCAATAACGGTAAACATCTGCTCCATGGCATACTCGGTATTCCTTTCCACGCCTAAATCGTCAATGACAAGCAGGCTGTAATCGTCCAGGCTGGCAATAAAGGCCGCCCTGTCCTCGGCAAACACGCCGGTCAGACGGTTCAGGATAGACGGGAAATTTGTCATCAGAACCGGCACGTCACGGTCAAGCAGGGCATTGGCGATACAGCCGGCAAAAAAGGATTTCCCGGTTCCCACGTCACCAAAGAGCAGAAGGCCGGTATTGTCCCGGTATGCCTCCCTCCAATGCTCCACATAAGCGTGTGCTTTCTCCATGACGGGATTCTGGCCGTTATCATTGGCAAAAGTGTAATCATAAAGGTATCTGTCCTGAAGCCCCTGTGCCTTCCGGCGTTTGATACGCTCCATGCGTTCCCTCTGTTCCTCCATGGCTTTCCGTTCCTCCTGTGCCTTCTGCTGGCAGGGACAGAGGCAGCGGAGCATGAAATAGCCGGAGCCTCCGAACCTGGGCACGACAGTCTGGCGGCTGCCACAGCATTTCTTACAGTGAATAAGCCCGTCAGCTTGTTCTATGTATTCGTCCCCGGCAAGCTCTATATCTCCGGTGGCTCTGTCAATGGCCGCCCTGACTTCTGCGGTAATCTCAATCATATGCTTGCTACAAAAGTTCTTCCATTTACCTACAACGCTTCTTACATCCTTATTCAATTTTTGCCGGACAGCGATTATTTTTCCTCACCCTCAACCTCTGCGATCTCCCGTGCGGTGGCGGTGACTATCCGTATTCCCGTATAGCTCATATCATCAAGGAGCGCGTCAAGCTGCCGCCGCTGGGTATTTTTCCCGGTGGGCTGCTCCAAAAGGAATTGATCTACCAAAATATTATAGTGCTGTATTAGCTCAGAGAATATCTGTAAACTTGGGTGCTGCCCCTTATTCTCAATACTCGCAAGGTAGCGCGGCGAGATAAACATTTCGTCGCCTACTTTCTTGCGGCTCTCCTTGCGTCCTTCACGCGCTGCTTTGATTGCTTCCCCAAAAGCCTTAAAGTCATATCGTGGTACTGGTCTTTTTGCCATAATTATTCATCCTGTTACATTTTACTGTTCATCTTTCTTCTTGGATATGTCTACGCAGTACATACTATTAGCCAAAATAGAACATATAGCGAACAGAAATTTGTATATGGAAATAAGACACCTTATTGACTTTTTTATGTGGCAATGGTAGGATAAACAGACAGGAGAGTGAGATCAGCTATGGACTATAAAAAAGAGCTTCACGATTTGTTTCTAATGCAGCAAGCGTATGGAACCTTATTTTCCCTCATAAATAAACTGCATATTACAGGAGATACTTATTTTGACGGTCTTACATCACGTCAATTTATGACAATCATTGCAACATTACATTTAGCAGAAGAAGAAACAACAATAAACAATATCGCACGCAAATTGGGAACAAGTAAGCAAAATGCAAATCGTATGGTTTCCAGTATTGAGAAATTGGGATATATTGAGATTATTCCCAGTTCTAAAGACAAACGAGCTACCAATGTTCGTTTTACAGACATTGGAAAACAAAAAATAATTGAATGTTCTCAATATGCTGTCGATTTTATGGCAGACATATTCAGGCATTTCTCAACGGAAGAAATTGAAACTTTATGGAATTTACTGCGTAAGCTGTATGAATTTGACGGGAGCCATCAAGACGGGTTTGAAGAAAGTGGTTTACCGCTCACGTCTGATACCGGATTAGGCGAAAGCATTTTACAGCATTTCGCACAGAAAAGAAAATCTTTAGAATAAGACAGCAAAATGGCTGTCTTATTTTTTTACCGCTCGATTAGACACCATGTTGACTTTTTGGCAAAGCCGTGCTATCATGTAGTTCGACAACAAGGTGTCTATTGAAAGGAGCAGTATTATGACGGAAACAGTCATTGTCAAAAAATTGAATAAAAGCTATGGACAGAAGCCTGTCATTAAGGATTTGAGTTTTTCTGTCTTTCAAGGTGAAATTGTTGGGCTATTAGGCGCGAATGGCGCTGGAAAAAGCACAACGATCAACATCTTATCCACAATTTTAAAGCATGACAGCGGAAACGTCTTAATTGGTGGATTTGATTTGATGAAAGATAAGTCAAAAATCAAAAAAGTTGTAGGTATTGTCCCGCAGGATTTAGCAATCTATGAAGAAATCAGCGCAGAAAAAAATGTTTCATTCTTTGCCAGCCTATATGGTTTGAATGGAGCCGAGCTAAAGGCAAATACTTCTAAGGCACTTCAACAGGCAGGGCTATATGAACACCGCACAGAAAAGCCTAAGACCTTTTCGGGAGGAATGAAACGTCGCCTTAACATAGCGTGTGCTATTGCTCATGCCCCTAAACTTATTATTATGGACGAACCGACTGTTGGCATTGACCCACAATCCCGCAATCATATTTCAGCATTGCTCATATTGCGGTATTGCTATTACTTTTAACTGTTTTTGCCACCGCTTTTGCCCTGTTTATCGCTACTGTATTTGACAGAAATACGAATTTGATTGCAACAGGTATTAGTGTTGTTACCTGTATCGTAGCTGGGTGTTTTATTGAAATCAATACAAACAATCCCGTATTAGCAGCAATATTCAAAATTATTCCTCAAACTGAATTTATGGAGCTTGTGCATGGAATAGAGTTTGGCAAAAACTATTTTCAATTCCGCTATGGAATTGCTTATATTCTGCTCTGTTCTCTGTTTTTTGTGGCTATGGGTATCAACATTGCTAAAAGAAGAATATCGAAAGGAGAATACTAATGTCGGTAGAAACAATCATCAAACTTGAAAATGTAGTAAAAGTTTTTCACAATTTAGAGGTAATTCATAATTGTAATATGAATGTACCCAAAGGTGCGATATATGGGTTTGTTGGAGCAAACGGAGCCGGAAAAACCACAATATTAAAATTGATAATGGGACTGCTCAATCCTATATCCGGGGAAATTACAGTTATGGGAAACCATATTCCCGCAGAACGTCACAAAATTCTAAAGAAAATCGGAAGCATTATTGAAACGCCAATTTTTTACGACCACTTATCCGCAGAAGAAAATTTACGCCTGCACCTTGAATATATGCAAGTACCAGCAACTATTGAAATTATACAGGCGGCATTACATAAAGTCGGGCTTAATGGAGTAGGCACACAATCTGTTGACAGATTTTCATTAGGAATGAAACAACGCTTAGGGATAGCAAGAGCTATTATCCATGAACCCGAAATCTTATTACTGGACGAACCGATTAACGGTCTTGACCCTATGGGTATCAAAGAAATGAGGGATTTATTTCACTCACTCTCACAAGAGCATAACATGACAATTATTATTTCAAGTCATATTTTGAGTGAAATTGAAAATATTGCTGACCTCATTGGAATTATTGTGAAAGGGCAAATTGTGAAAGAACTTTCATTAAAGGAAATACAAAATGCTTTTCCTGCTGGTTTAGAAGAATACTTTTTTGAAGCAATGAACGGAGGTAAAATCTGATGAAACATTTAATACAGTTAGAGTTAAGAAAAGTGAATATTCTTCCATACCTTTACTCTGGTATAATTGTTGTAATATGTATGTTGGGACTGCTTTATACCTTTGCCATGATCGCCTATTTGGGCGGAGATCATGATGCTGCTCAATTTTCCAGCTATCATAACATTTGGGTACTGGTAAACGCTTTGCAGACAGCGGCATATTCCGTTTTAACTGCTGTAATGTTTTCAACCTTTCTGTTGAAAGATTATTCGGGCAAAAATGCTATTCTAATATATTCTTACCCGGTAGAACGCAGAAAACTTCTTAATAGTAAAATTGCTTTGGTGTGGCTATTGGTAGCATTTTTTATGATATGCGGAACTGTCATAATGTACGTTATTTTTTCATTATCAGAAAAGCTGTTCCCATTAGTACCCGATCATCTATCTGCTGCATTGTGCGTAAAAGTTTTTTCTGAAACTGTGCTTTGTCTGTTTCTTTCTTTATTTATTGGAATTATTTCTGTAAGAATTGGGTTTGCAAAAAAATCTATACAGACAACGATCATTGCGTCTGTTATTATATGTGCCTGTACCGCAAATGTAATATCGACCATGAGCTATTCCTACATTCCTGTTATTGTATTGTTTTGTGTAGCAGCGTTTTTAGCATTTATTTCTTATAGAGGGCTTAAAACCAAAGTTGAAATTGCAGAAGCATAAACTTAGCATTGACTTAAAATTTCATATATACCAATATCTGCCCAGCGGCAGAAAAGAAAAAAACCGCTGTTGGGCAGATAATTTTCTATGCTCTTTTTCTCAAATATTTTTTCATCTGTGCGATGCCGCTTAAAACGGAGCGGCGCACTACGCTCTTATCCACACCCTCGGCCAGGGCAATTACCCGGTAGGTCATGCCGAGGATAATGTGGGCGTCCACCCGGCGGCCCTGGATCTCCGGCAGGCTGTTCAGCGCGTTCCATAAATGGAAAAACCGCTCCTTGAGCTCCAGCGCCTCGTCCGGGGTGAGCTCATGCTGGCAGGCGCAATACTCGATGCCATCATCCGCGTCCAGAGAATAGTATGCCCTGTTGTAGCGGGCCCGCTCGGTATAGGCTGCCTCGGAGCGGACACTGGCCCGGAGAGTCCCGGCCACCTCGTCAGAAACCTCCATATATTCATCCTGGGTGTACCAGTAATAAAAATCGCGCAAGTTGATAGTTGTCATGGTATGTACCTCCATATCGTTTTTTGTTGGGTTGCATGAAACAATATGGGGGTGGCGGGCGCATGAAATGACATTGTTCTTTAGGTACTGACAAATTTCGTGTTCCTGGCCGGAGTAATCCGGTGGGAGTGCTATGCTTTTTTTGACGAATTATATTGGTTGGAAATACAAAGAAACACAGCGATATTATTTTGTCTAAAAGGTATCACTGCGATATAAAAACTGTATTATGTGTATGTTCAACCTATATGAAATTGGGGCAGTCCCCTAAAAGAGAACTGCCCCAAAGCGTTTGTTGTCTTATTCTTCCGGCAGAAATCCTCCTACAAGCGTGCCGCCGTCCGCTGCCTCAAAAGCCTTTGTGAATTGATAGCCTTGCCGCATCAAAGCAAGCTGTTCTTTCCATGTTGCATACAGAGCGTCAACATCGGCTTGTGTCCATTCACGGCAAACATATTCCTCATCTGCGTTTTTGTACCAAAAGGATTTGTCACCGTTGTCTGCAAGCTGCTGATAGTATGCGCGTTCTTGCTCCATCCAGCTTTCAAATTCATCGGCTTGCCAAAATTCGGGCTGGTTAGCCGTCTTACCTCCCGGTGCCAAGTCGGTTCGTACTTCCACATCACCGTTTGCAGAATTTGGTGAAGTGTTGGTTGCATTTGCCGCAAAAGCTAACCTGCTAATGGACAAAAGCATGATGACGGCAAGTGCTGTCCCACAAAGGATAGGTTTGTGTTTCATAGTATTACCTCCGTTTTTTGATTTCACTCGTCTTTTGAGTGTATCGACATGATAGCACCCCTATATGAAACCTGTATAAAACGTATGTTAAAGTAAAAATTTTTGTCGATAATCATAGCGATATTGTAAAGCGCATACCCACTGGCTCTTTCATAGGGTAAAAGGAATATGGCAAATCAAGATAATTCAAAATAGATGCTACGATATATAAGCCAAGACCATTTCCGCCGTCTTTTTTATTTCGGGCATAATCTGGACGATAAAAGGGCTCAAAAATTTTTTTTAGGTGCTCTGATGGTATAGGTAAACACTCATTTTCAATAACCAGGTTACGGTTATCAAAATAAACAGATATTGTTCCTCCGGGAATAGTGTAAGCAACAGCATTTGCAAAAATATTTGAAATAGCTTTCGAGATCATCTTCGGAGGCAAGCATACGGGGAACTGATTTAATAGGACCATTTTGAAAATCATACCATTTGCCTGTGCTATCAGTTGATACTGTTCACATAAAGGCAGTAAAAGTGCAGTAGCATCAAAAGTCGTTGACGGTTCAGTGTCTATGCTTGTCCCCAATTTTGATGTATCCAAAATTTCTGTAATCATTCCAGCAATTTGTTCACTCCGCTCTTTGCATAGGGGCAAATAAGCATTGTAGTCTTTATATTTTCCAATCCCCATAACCATATTATCAAGAATAGCATTAAGCGCAGTAACAGGCGTTTTTAATTCATGTGATGCCATTCTCAGAAAATCTATTTTTTGCCTTTCTACTTCGGCCACCTGTTCTTTTTCATGTTCAAGATTTTCGATCGTTTGCAGTAACTTTGAATATAATTTGTTAATACTTTCCGATAATAGACCTATTTCATCTGCTGATTGCACCATGCATTTAGCGTCTTTTTTCAAAATAGTCATGGAAAATGTAGTATCTACAATATGCTTAATCGGTTTTGTAATTGCCTTTGAAAAAAAGAAAGCAGATATTAAAGAAATAAGCACACACATACCCATTGTGTATGGTAATGAGCCAAGAATAGCTTGTGTTACTTCCTCATTACGCGGTACTTCTGCTGGAATAATATTTCCAGCCGTACCGGGGTTTAAGGGATTATCACTTGCAAAAATAGGAGCAAGAAGATAAAACATTCCACTTGCTAATAAAGCTATCATCAACATAAGAAAAAGCGTATATATAAAGATTTTCGGAAATAACTTCAGCCGTTTCATTCGTCCACCTCGTATTTATATCCTATTCCTTTGACAGTAACAATACAGTCAAGTCGTAATTTTTTTCGCAAATTTCTTATGTAGACATCCACTGTCCTGTCAATAATCGGGGCATCACTCCCCCATAGGTCATCAAGAATTTGGGAGCGGGTAAGCACTAACCCTTTATGCTCTACTAACAATCTCAACAAATCAATTTCTTTTGGGGTAATATCAATTTTGCCATTCGGGTCTTTGGCCGTATATCCAGAAAAATCTACTATCACATCACCAAAGGTCATTGTATTGAGAACATCGGTGCTTCCGTTTCTGCGTAAAAGTGCCGCAACGCGTCTGCCAAGCAATACCATAGAAAACGGTTTTGTAACATAGTCATCCGCTTGCTCATCAAAACTTGTAACTTGCGTATATTCGTCTTTAATAGCTGTGAGCATAAGAACAGGAACAGAGCTTTTTTTGCGGATTTCATGTAACACACCAAGTCCTGTTATTGTAGGGAGCATAATATCAAGAACAACAAGATCAATTCTCTGCTGAGCAAAAGCATCCAATGCCTCACCGCCATCATAGGCTGAAAAAGTATTATGTCCTGCGGATTTTACATGAGCCATTCTGCAATCTTGTCGAGCGAAATGAAATACTACCGAAAGATGAAATTGTATTTCGTTCTCATGTGCTCACCTGAAATGTAGAATGATATAGAGGTGATGTAAAAATGTACCAATATGAAGAAAATTTTGATTTTCATGCCCTGGGTCGGGAAATCAAACGCAAGCGGGAGGAAAAGGGCTGGACGCAGGAGTATCTTGCCCAGCTTGTAGACCGCACCCCGCGCTCCATCATGTATATGGAAAACCGGGGCCAGCATCCAAGCCTGAACATCTTCTTCAAAATTGTCATTCCTATTACATTTTACTGTTCACCTTTCTTTTTGGATATGTCTACACAGTTCTATATATTGACTTAAATAATTTCTTTTGATTTCTCGTCAAAATTCCATTTTCTTTATGAAATCTTCAAAAATATCCTCTATGCTATTGATAGAATTAAATGAAAGGACATGATGATTATGGATATGATTTTGAAAACAACAAACCTCTGTAAAAATTTCAAAGGGCAGACAGCGGTAAACAATGTATCTCTGAACATTCAGAGAAATTCTGTCTACGGATTGCTGGGACCGAATGGAGCAGGCAAATCTACCATTCTTAAAATGCTCACTGGCATTTTGCGCCCTACATCGGGAGAAATTGAGTTTGACGGTCACGCATGGAGCCGCAGCGATTTACAATCTATTGGCGCATTGATTGAAATGCCGCCCCTATACGAAAATCTGACTGCATACGAAAATCTGAAAGTGCGAACCCTTGCGCTCGGACTTCCCGATACCCGTATTGAGGAAGTCTTACGGATTGTTGATCTTACAGACACCCGAAAAAAGAAATCGGGACATTTTTCTTTGGGAATGAAACAGCGGCTTGGCATTGCGCTTGCGTTGTTATCATCACCTAAATTGTTGATTTTAGATGAACCGACAAACGGGTTAGACCCTATTGGTATTCAAGAATTACGGGAACTTATCTGTTCTTTTCCGGCGCATGGAATTACAGTAATTTTATCCAGCCACATTTTATCCGAAGTAGAACAGATTGCGGAACACATTGGAATTATTTCTGCCGGGAAGTTGGGCTATGAAAGCAAAATAAACAAAGGCACAAGTTTAGAAGAAATTTTTATGCGTGTTGTAGCTGCTAATAACGAAAGGGGGGAAAAATAATGTTTCATCTTATACATTCTGAATTATTAAAAGTACGTCATACGTTTGCATTAAAGCTATTTGTTGCGGCTCCTATCGTTACTTTGAGTTTAGGATACATCTTGAGTGGCAAATTTGTTCAGCTTACAGCCTATAATTGGTGGTACATTTTGATACTGCCGATTACGATTGCTATTTGGTGTGCCAGCTTTATCAGTTGTGAAAAACGCACACAGTATCAGAATATTCTCTGTTTATCTGTTGACATGAAGAAAATCTGGATTGGCAAGCTGTTTACGGTTGCTGTGCTGCTTTTATTAACCAATTTTGTAATGTGGGGTGGCTGTACGCTCTTTGGTGTTTTTACCGTGATGAACATTGACCCGCTTAATGGTTTTTTGGGCTGTATGTTATTGTTTCTTGTTTACGTTTGGCAGCTTCCGCTTATTATGTTGCTTGCCAAAAAAACAAATTATCTTACCGCTGTACTAATTTCCTTTAGCTGCAACATTTTATCCACGATTGGAGCAGAAAGTGATTTGTTTTATCTCAATCCATTTGCCATTCCAGCACGCATTGTATGCCCCTTTTTCAAAATGCACCCTAACGGTATTCCTATTGAAAATGGTTCTTTTCTGCTAAATACTGGAACAATCATTCCTGCCGTTTTGCTTAACTTGATTTTGGCGGTACTGTGTTTTTTGCTTACAGCATGGCTTTTCACTAAAGGAGACATAACACATGATTGAGTTATATCATTATCTAAAAAGCGATTTTTACAAGTTGCGCAATTCTTCGTTCTTTTGGATACATGTTTTATTCCCATTTCTGGGAGTGGCACTTGTTTTACTGTATGCGACATTTGCGGCTGTAAACGATATAAACAAAATTGCGGTATTCTTTCAGCTTTTCGCAATCGCATATCCTTTTGTTATTAGTATCGTTTGTGAGATTATCGCAGGACAGGAAAACCGGGCGGGGCATTATCAGAATATTTTAGTGTTGCGTTCCAAAACGAAAGCCATTTTGTCTAAATTCCTGTTACTGATTGCCGCCGGATTGCTTGCGGTATTATTGAGCATATTTTTATTTACTTTGTTACTTCCGGCGACAGGAACAAAATTACTTTTGCCGACATCATCCCTTGTATTACCGGCTTTGACCTTGTGGAGCAGCAATATACTGCTATATGCTCTTTCTATTATTTTGGCATTTCGGTTTGGGAGAACGGTCTGCATAGGAATGGGAGCTATTGGCAGTTTATTAGCTGCATTGCTCCAAACGGGCTTAGGTACAGGCTTGTGGTTTGTGCTGCCATATGGCTTTGGAATACATCTTAGTGATTTCGCACTTCAATTTGCCTTGCAGGATTTAACTGCTGTTAGCGCAGAACTTAAATTCGGGATAAGCATGTGCGCCGGCATGACGGTTTTGTTTATTGTAATTTTGTTCGTGTGGTTTTTGCGGTACGAGGGAAAGTGTACAAATGAGTGAGGAGATGATATAATATGGGTTGTTTGGGAAACGTGATATGGTTCCTGTGCGGAGGATTATGGCAGGGCTTGGCATGGACAATATCAGGCATTTTTTGGTGCATAACCATTATTGGAATACCGATTGGGCGGCAATGTTTCAAATTTACTGCTCTTACCTTTTTCCCTTTTGGAAAAGAAATTCAGTATGGCGGTAATGCAATTTCAACTTTGGCAAACCTTGTATGGCTTATAATCAGTGGTATTCCGCTTGCCATAACAGCGTGCACAAATGGAATACTGCTATGCTGTACAATTATCGGCATACCGTTTGGTATGCAATGCTTTAAGATTGCAAAACTCGCCCTTATGCCTTTTGGGGCGACCGTAAATGAAGTCTGACAGGAGGGATTGATATGGCGAATATATTAGTTGTTGATGATGAAAACGCAATGCTTCAGCTGATAAAACGCATTCTCGAAAAAGACGCCCATACCGTAACACTTCAAGCAAATGCAAAAGCCGTTCTTGATATAGATTTCAGACGATATGATTTGATTTTGCTGGATATTATGATGCCGGATATGGACGGTTTTGAATTATGCGATCAAATCCGTTCCCTTGTGGATTGCCCTATTATTTTCTTGACTGCAAAAACACAGGAAAGTGATATTGTTCGTGGTTTGGGAATTGGCGGCGACGATTACATCACAAAGCCTTTTGGTACAAATGAATTGCTTGCCCGTGTAAATGCACATTTACGCAGAGATAACCGAGAAAAGAAATATGCCATATCCATTTCGGGCATTATCTTTCACATCAACGCAAAGGAAACGGAAGTCAATGGGAATAAACTCCCTCTAACCAAAAGTGAGTATGAAATATGTGAATATCTGGCTTTGCACCGGGGACAGGTTTTTTCAAAAGAGCAGATTTATGAAGCTGTTTTTGGTTTTGAGGGAGAAAGTGACGATAGTGTGATAGCCACTCATGTAAAAAATATCCGCAGTAAGTTAGCGGCTGTCAAATTATCCCCTATTGAAACGGTTTGGGGGGTGGGTTATAAATGGGAGTAAAAAAACTACGTTCTGTGTTCATGCGGTATATATTCACTGTTGCTGGAGGTATCCTTTTCATTATTGCCGTTAATGTTGGTCTATATATGCTCTTCATCAATACAGAAGTCATTATTCCTGCCATGAATATTGAGGATAGTATTGATGACGCAGCAGAAAAAATACAGACAGATAAATTATTTGATACAGCCGACATTCCCAGCTTTTGCGATTATGGCGTTTATTCTCCTACAGGTACGTTCCAGTACGGTTCTTTATCAGAAGATACCGCCAACACCTTTTGGGAGAAAGCTGTCATAAACGGAAAGAATGTAGTTCACCCATACCGTGTTCGGATTGTTGACCGTGAGAATGAAGTCATTCTTTTGCGATACCGTTTGACTTCACAATTCAGCAATCCAGCGCTTCGACGGATATGCCCGACATCCGACTTTTGCCTTATCGGGCTGATAATGATTGAGATTATCGTTTTGCTGCTCCTTGTTTCCCATTGGTTTGGGAAATATACGGGCAGGAAAATTGACAAACTGCTTATCGTAACCCAGAAAATTGAGAAGCAGGATTTGGATTTTAAGATTGAAAGTAGTGGCATATTTGAAGTAGACCGCGCCTTATCCGCATTGGAACACTTGAAACAGGCACTAAAAAATTCGCTTGCCGAGCAATGGCAAGCGGATAAATTAAGGCAGGAGCAGATTTCAGCTTTGGCACATGATTTGAAAACACCACTGACTATTATCCGTGGAAATACGGAGCTGCTGTATGACACGATACTTGCCGATAATCAGAAAGAATGTGCGGATTATATCGAGGGCAGTGTTGTTCAAATGCAGGACTATATTGAAACGCTAATTGACATGACAAAAGCAAAAGAGAATTTTCCTTTTCGCCGTAAAAATGTAAAATTATCTTCCTTATTGCAGGAAATCCGTACACAGGCAAAAGGTTTGTGCGCTGTAAAAAATATCTATTTGGAATGGAGGGAGAATGTTGATCGGGAATATATCTTTGCAGACAGTGAACAACTGATAAGAGTTTTTGCAAATGTTTTTTTAAATGCAATAGAATATACACCAGCAGGAAAAACAGTTTTCTTTGAAGTATATGAAAAAGATAATTCAATCCTATGCTCTATCACTGATATGGGAAGTGGTTTTTCTCCCGAAGCGTTAAAACATGCGACCGAACAATTTTATATGGACGAACAAAGCAGACATTCCAAATCGCATTATGGAATAGGTCTTTATGTAGCAGACTCCATAATAGCCAAACATGGCGGACAGCTTATTTTAAGCAACTCTGAAAAGACTGGCGGCGCACAGGTTATAATCAAAATTCCATATTGACATTATGGACGGCTTGCGGGCCGTCCATAAATAAGCAATAGAAATACAATCTGCCACATGACGGCAATAAAAAACTACTTTTTATCTAAAATATAGCCATCTAAAACTGTCGCTTTTGCTTCACCCCCCTAAAGCGTAACAATCATTTTTTCTCTGCGTTCCCTACTAATCAGAATGGTTATACGCATTTTCTATTCCCATGTTTTACGCAAATCCTTGACTTTTCCACCATTTTTTTTAATCATCTGGCGCCATCCTAATTGTGCCGCCATTTTATATAAGCAACGCGGAAATGCAACGGACACATACTTATTTTTTTGTACTTCCTTCTTTAGGATAATATCCGCAAGTTCTGCTAATCCTTTCTCAATCGGCGCCCGGGGTCCATGTCCGGATTCTAGTTTAGGCATCATTGCCAGCCCCCCTCCGCCGCCGACACCAATACCACCACCCCAGATAAAGTCTGTTTTTAAACACCAATTCTGTAAAAGTTTTAATGCAAATTCAGCTTGTATGCCCTCATAAAAGCCACAATTCACAATACCATAAATGTGTAATTCAGGATTATGTATATGTGCTTCTTCTAATTGGATCAGACAAGATAGCAAGTGTCCTGGAATACTATCCACATAGAGAGGGCACAAAAATACCCATGCCTCTGTTTTCTCCAATTCTTCGACTACTTCTTTTGAAATAGTAGGTGAATGAAATCCAAAATCTACAATTTCTGCATTCTCTCCCAAGCATCCTGCTAAATCTTCTAAGAGCATACTACTGGCGCTGTTATTTACCTTTGGACTTCCATTGATTAACGAAATTCTCATAAAACAACATCCTCCAATTCTTCTACAGATTTATAAAAGTAAACACCCTTTACCAAACTATCATAATTATCTGCATTTGCTTTCAACAGTTCTCTGGCTGTTTCTTTCTCTATATCTGTAATATTTTCGCCATAGAGGTGCAATGACAATGTAATAATATTTTTATATCTTCGTTTATGATGCATCTCTCCTTTTCGCATAACAAAATCTGGGTGAATGTAGGAAATCGCACGATCCTGCACCATTTTCACAAATGGACTTACACCGCCGTAACAGCAGCGACTGACTAAAATTAATTCCGTGCATTTACCCATGTCTCCTCCTGTTTCTTCGTAACCATCATGAAGTACACATCTGCCCGGCGTTTTTACCCAACATCCAAAACAACCAATACAATGGCGAATGCTTCCATTAGGCTTAATGACCTTATGTTCTCCTCTTACCGGAATATTAAAATTTTCAATATCTGTTATGATAAGTTTCATTATCATTTACTCCTTTAACTTCCTGAATTGTTTTCTTGATTATACCATTTCCATTTCTCATTTACTACTATATAATCAAAAGAGAATTGTAAACCCTTATTTATCTGCCCAAAGTACTAAAACGCTGCAACCCTATCTTAAACTGCAATAAAGGTTGCAGCTCTTTGCTTCCTTTCCGTAAAATAGGTACACTTCATCCAGAAAACTGATTTATACATTGTAACAAGTATTTTCCAAACCATAACCTACTATATCTACGCAAAGAGCAAGATTAAAAGTTATCCCGTCACACTATTTTCTAAAAATACAATTTTGCTATGCAGTTTCTCTCTTAGCCTAATCATCCAATCTGGTTCATTTGGATATTCTTCGTCAATACAGCGAATTAGTCTTGCATAAGAATATAAATTGCAGAATCTTCGCATCAGCTTTAACTTTTCATCATAATCTGGTTCTAACATTTTTACACTTTGATACCCTCGCAGAAAAGTAGTTTTTGCGATTAATTTCCTGTCTGCCGGAATATTCTCCAGCAATGCATCCAGAGCCTGTTCCAAATCAAGCAAAAAGAAGTGATACATACCATCTTCAAAGTCAATTACTGTGCAGCATTGCCTGGTTTCATCCCAAAATACATTATCTGGCTCAAAATCGTAATGAACCAATCCAAAAGAATCATTTGTCTGAGGAAGTAAGTCCAACACTTGCTTAACTTCCGCCACCTCAACCAGCATTTTGTTGGGAGCATGGTATTTTCCTAGCGTTTTCCCAATCCATAGCAGGACATCACGATATGTCCATTTTCTAATTTTAGGGGAATATTCAGCGGATAACATATGAAGCTGTCCAAGAGCCTTTCCATACGCATACAGAATATGGTCGTTGCAGTCGGTATCTTCAATAGAATTACCGTCAGCACCCTTAAAAACACTTGCATAATATTTTCCCCAAACTGAATCAAGTGTAACAACAAGTTCGCCTGAATTGGATGCAACAGGAATTACTGCAGGATAACTCCTGCTTTGCAGATAACACAGAAATTCTATTTCACCTTTTAGATTGTTTTCTATTTTCTCCGACACAGGAGATAAACGCAGAAATCGCATTTTTCCCTGCCATAAGAAAGGATAGACCGCATTTGATGAAATTCTAAAATGTTGCAAACAATCACCAAGAGTCTCTGCATCGTATTCCCAATTTTTCAATGCAAGCTTTGCAAGGTCGTAGTTTTCATATAAATATTTTAATTTTAGCATATAAGTCCTTTCTGAAGCACTGGCTTCTATCCGTTAATATGAATTCACCTCATATATTTCGGATTTATCACGACTCATATTCTTCTGATATGCTTTCATGTCAATCGCCTCCTTTCAATAACAATGCATGGCAACATATATTAATCTGGCGACTTGATTGTACCGCTTCCATTCTCTATTTACAATAAAAATGGGCGGAAAAAAGCACCACGAAAGTATTATCGACACCGTCAAGGTCCGAAAATAGCAGAAGGAACTGATATCCTACCGGGATGTGTTTCAGAGAGCTTCTGACTCTTACACCTGCAGATATACTCCTTTCTAAGCAGATCAATATCACTCGAACTCGACTTTTCCTAACTAAATTTTATTTAGGAAATATTCTCTGTCGAGTATGTAAATCTTTGCTTATTTGATTTATCCATATTATCCTGCCTATATTAGCAAGCGTTATCATTTTGTTATCGCTGTTGATAACACCCGCTATGCAGATTTTGGTAATAACAATATGCCGCCATTTAAATCATCAGCGTTTTTGCTTAATAAATCAATATGCTTAGCAAATCTCATTTAATAATTCTAATGATCTTTTATAAAGCGGGTCTAACTCACACCCACAACTCCCACATTCTCCATCTGCTTGTTTGATAGACGAAATTAGTGTATCTTTATCACTTTCTCCCTTCAACCATGCATGTGCAGGAATAGAAATCAAGTCCCATCCAGATGCTGCAAAATTTTCCATAATACTCCTCAATTCCTCCATAATGTTTCTTCCTTTCTGATTTTGATAATCTTTTATGACCCTTACAACCAAATCTTTCACATCAACTAAACTTTCCTGTCTGCACTTTGGACAATACAATGGAATATGCTTTTGTTATGTATCCTCTCTAACTCTGTTTCAGGTTTTATTTCCACAAACAGGACAAAGGATCCACTCTACTCCCATTACGCTAAATCCTCAACAATAAAACTTTCTGTTTTTAAATTGCAATAATGCCTGCCATTTAATGCTGTAAATTTCAATACGCAATAGTCTGGGTCAGTTACACCCTGCTTATAATACATAGTATCCCCTGTACACCAGATTTCCCGCTTTATATCATCATCTTGCAAAACTTCCATTGTACCTGTCAGCATAATGCCTTCAAACTTAAAGCGTCCTCTATTATAAGAATAGATACTTGCCTTGGGATTCCTTATAAACTGTTGTGTACGCATGGAAGATGTATTTGTTGAAAAATAAAAGCAATTTCCCTCTATTTTGCGTGGTGTAAACATTGCTTTTATATTGGGAAAACCCTCTTCATCCACAGAACCGATAAATATTGTTTTTTGTTTTTGGATAAATTCGATGATATGTTGTTTTGTTTTCATTAGAACTCCTCCTTGCTTTAAAATTATTTGTTTGAATGCAGATTTTTTATCAAGGTTTCAAGTATTCGAGCAAGATACTGTTCAAATTGTTTTTGCTCCTCTTCTGAAAAACCTTGATAAAACAACATGTTCATTTGCTGAGATACAGCTTCATATTTTGCTTGTAATGATTTTGCATAATCCGTAAGCGACACAATAGTCTGACGGCGATTCTTAGGATTGATATTCCTTTCCACAATTCCCTTATTAACCATACCATTTATTACTACGGATACTGTGTTTTTAGCAAGGGAGGTTTTTTTACTTATGTCACTGATAGTAAGATTATCTGTTTTCCACAAAATAAATAAGATCCTTCCTTGTCCGCCACTTATTTCAATGTCATTTTCGAGTAATAGCCTTTCAAAAATCCTATCTTGAAGCTGCTTTATCTGTGTAATATAAAATCCACCCTTTGTTTCCAATCCATCACCTCTAATCCTATTGGAACAATTCTATATAGAACAATTATGAGTTTACCATAACTCCGTTCAGAAAGCAACTTGAAATATCACGGCACTTCTACAAAAGCACAGAAGTGCCGCAACTTTATAAATAAAGAATTTCTCTTTCCACAATTACTGTGACTATGTGTTAAGCTACAACGGCATACCCCCATGCCTCTCTTTTAATCAGCATGGGAGAAAAACCGCTTTTGATTAAAGAGCGTTTAGGGCATGAAAAGATACAGACCACTTTAGGAACATACGAGCATTTGTACCCGAACAGCAATCTTGAAGTTGCCAATTAATTAACGGGCGTGCTGACATACACACCCGCTTCACACAGCATTGCAGATTACACAAGCGATCAGCACACCGCAATCTATTACAGAGAGGTTGAATAGAAAATGCAATCGTAATGCAATGAGAAAGAGAAAAAGCCGCTAAACCCTAGTGTTTACGGGCTTTGCGGCTTAGCTCCGACTATTCGACTCCTCGGCGGATAGCTTGAACTTACTGCTTTTTCTTCGTTTTTGATGAACCTATTATCCATATTCTCTAAAAATCGGCCTCGTTTTTGTGCCCATCAAAATTTTTAGAGCCAAAATAGAGCCAGACAGACCACCGCTTCTCCTTGTCTCCCCTATCAACATAGTGTTAACGTCATATAAAACAAATTTATAATCAGCATTATTGAAGTGTTGTGTTTTTAATATATTCCATCATATACTGCCTAGCTTCAAATAAATTAGAAAATTTTTCGCTGTCTTGCGACGATTTTCTACCATTGTTGGTTACAATTAAGCCTATATAATTTCGTTTTAATTCCGCATAAACATCTTTTATGGGATACCCGATTGCCTCACCTCTCCAATAATCATCTTCGACAATCTTCCAGTTATATAATGGACAAAGTTTTTCTATGGCATTGCGCATTTCCGCTGCACTATGGTAGCGCTTCTCTGGCAATTTATGACATGCTTTTTTTACTATTTTATGAAGCTTGCAATAACCTCATTTCCGCATGACAAAATTGCAAGCAAATTGCAATTTCCCTTATGCTTAAATCAGTATAAATCTTTACTTGCCAAAGCAGAAGATAGTGTTACTGCGCCGAAACTACTGGACTTTATTAATACAATTAGAGACTTTTCACAACCTTTATATCGTTTAAAGGAAGATGCAAAGATAATGCAACAAGTTGAACATCTCAAAAAAATTATAAAGTAAATTCAGGTATCAAAAAGGTATCACGCCCCACATTAAAAGCCGGAAAGTCCGCTGTTTATGCGGCTTTCCGGCTTTCTGTTTACTATTCAAACTCGGCGTGTTCTTTGTCGTTATTAACTATTTTTGTTTAAGATTTATGCAAATACACGCCCGCTTTTACTTCAATTACATCATTTATTATGGCTTGCTGATTTTCTGTTGCCAAAATGTTGCCACAAATAATAGCTATTTATGCGTTTATTTGATGTAGCCAATCAATTATGTTCATACCGACACGTGCAATATCTAACTCATCTAACACCCCGCTATGCATTATTACATTACGAGACTTTTCTACAGCATCAAATGTAGTTTTTATCCACTCTTGTGCATTAGAGAATCCAAAATAAGGTTCAAAATGTTGCCAATTTCCTTGAGAGCAAATAATTTTAGGCAAATCTCCAAATTCCAAATACGACATCATCATATCACCACGATTCACATGCCATTTTACTTTTGTCTCAGATTCTCTACGAGATTGCGCTTTCTCTCGTATTCCATTTTGCACACCTTTGCTCCACCATTCATCTCCATATGCCCCCAATAATGTCGTATATACAAATTCTCTAGAGGCATTCTCAAAAGCAGTTATTGTCGCAAATACAGTAATCATAGTCTTTGACTGCTCAACATATTTTGCATCTATCTCATCAAAATGAAGTTTCTTCGCTAATTCTTCGGAGAAAAATGCTTCTTCAGCAATGTATCTTTTATGACCCGCTTTATCTAATGCTTCTTCCGCTAGTTGCCCCCTAAATGCAAATGAATACAAATCCGTCTTCATCAGTATCACCTTACTTAAGTGGAATATGCTTTGCTAAACTTGCAAATAATGCATCATAAACAGCTTGATCCCGAGTTGCTGGTAAGTGAATATGTATATCATAGTTTAAATCAAATCCCCTTACCCGCTGATTATGCTGTTTAGGTACTTCAGTATCATCAGCAAATGATTCCTCATTTATATTATTAATATTTTCATTTGGTTTTTTCTCCAATACTTGAGCTTCAGACCAGTCAGCATACCCACAAAGATTAATAAAGGTGCTAGCCATATAACTAATTGTTGCGTTTTCTTTCGAACCATTGGTTAATGTTTTAAATTTCCCCTCTACCTCGTTTTTTGTCATTTTATTAGCAGAAGTATTCAATGCAAATAAATCCGCATATGCCTCTTTAATCCCTTCTGCCACCATTTGTTTTGAAAAACTTTGGTCAAGAAATTTAAAATATCTTTCTGTAGGTGTTCCAGCATCATCTAAAAAACCGATAGCCTTAAGAACATTCACAAATTGCCTGTCATTAGAACTTGTAAAGCCTAAATCAGCCATAAATTTAGTCGTAAACTTATCCGGTGCCTTCGCAGTCAACATTGTATCAAAATATTGTGGTATTTTCGAGAAACTCCCTGTCATATAACTTGTTGGTAATGACATTTCCCCCTCCTCTATCCATGTAATTATCAATTTTTAATTGGCAACATAAAACTGCAAATCTTTTACAAATAAAATAATTCTAGTAAATCTAGCAATCTCATAGACTACCTGTCATATAAAATAATCCGTACACCCTCGTACTATTCGAACTCGGCGTGTTCTTTGTTGTCATTAACTGTATTTGTTTAGGTTTTATGCAAATACACGCCTGTTTTTACATCAATTACATCATTTATTATGGCTCGCTGATTTTCTGTTGCCAAAATGTTGCCACGCATTTATTATAGCAAATCCCCACAGATTAGCAAGCCATTTTTCAAGATTATATGACACAAAACCCTATTTTATTGCTATCATTCAAACACCTATTTGCGAATTACTTTTCGCATAGCACTTCCACAAAATTCATGCGGAATAAATTTAAATCCCAATTTTTCGTAAAAACTTTCTTTCCCTTTTTCAGCAATCAACTGAATACTTGAACGACCACCAACGGGTGTTTCCCTATAAACATATTCTATCAATTTATTAACAATATTGCTTCCGATACCTTGACCTTGATAACCCGGTTCAACAATAATATCTACCATCATGTAATACATTCCATCGCCAATCAATCTTCCCATTCCTATAATTGTATTATCATCTATAACTTCTATTGAATACAATGTATTTTTCAAACACTTTTCAGTCTGTTCCTTATAAAAATTATTCCAATTAACACTTTCTCTTAGCCTAACATAATCAGCATAACTAATTTCCTTTTCTGTATATGTCATAATATCCCCTTTCGCAAATTTCCACAGATTATCAAGCTGTTTTTTAAATGTTACGCAGTAAAAACCCATTTTTTAGGGTAAAGGTATAAAATATCGCCTTGCATTTATTTACGTCCAAAAGACCTTGCAAAATAAGGCTTTCAAAAGTGCTAAAGCGTAACAATCAATCATCAACTCCCATTTTCTCCTTAACCACCTTTATTACATGGTGCTAGCACCATGTAAATACTACACATAAGGAAAAGTTTCAGCCCATTTTTATAACCATACTCCCCAATCTCCGTATTGAAATGTCCCGCTTCCGTGATGGAGTTTTCCATTTGACTTAAGACTTCTAAACGCATCCCGCATACGAATTAAGATTTCCGGCTGTATGTCCAGTGAATGATGTCCCGGAAATACTTTTTTCACAGGTAATGCCGCAACTTTTTCCAACGAATCAAGATAACTTTCCGGGTCAGTAGATGGGTAATATGCAAACAATACACCTTTATAAACCAAATCACCTGTAAATAAATATCCCCTGCTTTTTTCCCAAAAGCATAAATGCCCCAGAGAATGTCCGGGTGTATGCAGCACTTCAATTTCCCTACCGCCAATATCAATCATATCATGGTCTGCCAGCACTTTTGTGGGCATACCTTGAAATAATTCATAATTATCCACACAGAAACTGTCAGGCAAATCACAGCGGTCTATGACCATCTCTCTAATTGTTCCGATTGACAAAGGAAACTTACCATTCAGCCACTCCAATTCATCAGCGTGGGCATAAAAATCTGAAAAATACTTATGTCCCCCGATATGATCCCAGTGAATATGTGTAGCTACTGCCGTAATGGGTTTATCGGTAAGTTTCAACACTTCCTCATATATATTGGAAATGCCAAGCCCTGTATCAATAAGCAGGCTTCGCATATTTCCATTCAACAGATAACAATGCGTTTCCTCCCAATGTCTATATTCACTTATTATATATGTATTTTCATCAATCTTATCTATCGTAAACCAGTTATACATTATTTCACGCTCCTTAAAATCTCAATAAATTTATAGTTTCTCTATCTCTGCCAAAGAATTTTGAATATCCTTACAGACCAATGGCTGCATACTGTCAGCATAAATTGATATATCCGCTTTTTGCAATGCGGAAACAATATCACACTTTAACTCCGGCTTATACTCTGCAATCATAGGCAGTAATTTTATACATTGTCTTGCGGTTATCGGTTTCACATCTTCTATATGCTTCAAATATTCGACGATGATTTCATCAATTTTATTATCTCTATCCCATTTAGCGTTACAGGCAATCAGTGTCAGCCCTCTTGTCCGTATATAGGAATTATCGCTGTCCATCATATCGGCTAACTTATCCATATAACAGTATATCTTATCCGATTCCTCACATTCTTTTTGTAACGTTTGTAATGCTTTATATGCAGCATTATTATTCTTATCAAAAAGCAGCGCAAAATTCTCCTCAATATTTATTTTCATTCTATTTCATCTCCCATCTAAAATCACGCTTTCGATTATATCACTTTCTCCCTATGTCTGCCACTATAAAATATAGGGTATAGCAACCGCCACACCCCACATTTCTTATCGTTCCAACGACTTCTCAATCTTCCATTTCTGCCCTTTCAAGTCGTTCTGCTTTTCATACAAATTATTACGCTCTTTGCAAAGTTCTTTCATACGTTCCAACTGCGCCCGCACTCCCTCCCGGCACTCCGGCTCTATCTTCTTGTATTCCCCGGTCAGACTGCGGATTGTATTATTGTTCTCTTTTATCTGCTCCGACACGCATATCCAGTCAATCAGACTGCGCACTTCCATATCCGTATTATATAACTCTGTTTCCGCCAGTATCTTTGCACACAGCCGCACCATGACTTTCTTCTCCATATCCGTCATATCCTATCAATCCCCTTTCCTATCGGCTCATTTCAAAGGCACGCTTCGGGCGTTTATTTGCCCTCTCCGCCTGTTCTAACGCCTTTGACCGTTCCACTATCGACTGTACCTGTTCTCTGCCCAAATGACGCTCCAAACGCCCCAAATCAGACGCTTTCTCCTGCAATCGGTCTATGGTGTCGCTCTGCTCCATGACCTTATCCGTCAAGCGGCTAATCTGTTTCTGTTGTCCGTCCAATTTGGCGGTCAGCTTCCTGCCCTGCTCTGTAAGCTGTACGCATTTGATAGTCAGATTTTTTACTACCTCTTTCAATTTCTCTACAAGCGGTAAAGCCTTTTTATCTCGATATGCCTTTGCACTCATCAATGCCCCCGGCTCCGGCAACTGCCATTTCACATCTTCATCGTAGGCATGAATATTGCGCTCCATGACTTCCTTTGACTGCACCATTTTGTTAATGTCCTGCTGTAACTTTTTCTGCTGTTTTTCCAATTTTTCATTTTCGGATAACAGCTTTTCCTTGTCCTCCGTCAGCGTTTCCGCTTGTTCTTTCAGCAGATGATTTGTTGCGGTAAGTTCCGATACTTCCTGCCGAATCGTTTCGCCCTCTTTCTGTATCTGTTCCGTTTCCCGTTCTGCCGCTATCTGCTGATGAAGTATATCGGCTAATTCCTCTTTATTGCCGGAGATTGTCTGTTCCAGTTCCGCAACCTCTTTTGCACGCTCCTTTTCTCAAAATCCAAAACAGATAAGTGCTTCTCATGCGTTCCCTTTTTCTCCCACTCAATGTCATGCTTTAGCATAATCTCCGCAAGCCGTTCTTTTTCTGCCGCTACCCACTGATTGCGCTCTGTTTCACTCCTTGTGCCGCCTTTGAAGCCAAGTTCTGCCAGTGCCTTTTTTAATGACACCCTTGTTTCCAGTCCCCGCTTGCTTCCAGTCGTATAAGATATAAAATCTATATGCAGATGCGGCGTCGCTTCGTCCATATGGAGATGTGCCGAAAATACCCTTAGTGTAGGATTGCGCTGTTGGAAGTCCTGCATATATTCATCAAGTATTTTTGCCGCAAGCTGTCCGTTCTCTGTCTTTGCCCCCATATCGTCCTTGTTGCCTATCTGCAAAATAATCTCATGGAATGGCTTCTCCTGTTTGCCGGAACAGATTTTCTCATAATAATCATCAATTATGCGGTCATTCCTAGTCTGCTTCCCATTGTACCGGGCGAGTGCGTCATCAAATAATTCGTGATATATGTCTTTGATATTTTCGTTGCAGTATTCCACATTCAGACAACTCCGCTCCGGGTCAGTGTTCTTTGCGTGAAATTTTCTGCTGTTATGGTTGACAGAGCCTTTTCCTGTCATAACGCTGATAGTCCGCTTCAATCAATTTCCCTTTCTCCCTATCGGGTAATGAGCGCCGGATACGGCGCATAGCCTTTGTTACTTTCTGCGAAAGTAACGCAAAAGC
>ERZ808046.519-NODE-519-length-31110-cov-7.791512_pt1 | contig 31110 bp, 30 predicted proteins | sample MGYA00380196_ERZ808046 | MGnify/ENA primary metagenome ERZ808046 (study PRJEB31490, sample SAMN06133421) | mouse gut metagenome | isolation source: Z6_2 | host: mice | place: China: Chengdu | collected 2015-05 ...
GAATAATAACTCGTTTTTTCTCCTTATATACGGATAGTTATCCACATCAAAGACAAAAAACATTTAACAATTACCTACGGTAAATATAAACTGTTCAAATTCCACTTTACGGAGAGTGCCGCACCCCGGGCAGCCCTTGTGGTCGGACCGTTTATTGCACCGGAGGTATTCATAGCCGGAAGGGTTGCGGGTGACTTTTAAAGCATAGCCGCATTTTCCACATTTCACTTTACCGGCCAGCCATGTGTTCCGGGCCTTTCGTCCATTCTAGAAGGTAATGTTCGCCATGAGCTTTTTCCGGCATTTCAGCCAGGTGTCAGAGGAAACAAGCCCTGCATGGGGAGCGATAACAAGTATCTGGTCTTTCAGGCTCCTGTCCTTGTCCTCCTTCACGTCCCGCCCCTGGTAGAGATAGCAGCCGTTTGTCCCGGCGAAGTCGGCGGCGTCATTGACGACTGCCGCTCCCTGGCTCTTGAAAAACTCATATAATTCCAGGTCTGCCTGTGCATATACCGGGTTGCGGAGCAGCTGGGAGAGGAAGGGACGGAACAGCGATTTTCCGTGAACCTTGATGTCGTTTTCCTCAAAGTACCGGCTGATGTCCCCGAAGGAGGTCCCGGGCTCGGCGTACATTTCAAACATCAGGCGTACATGGTCGGCGGCTGCCGGGTCGGGCACCATCATTTTTGTGCGGATACCCTCAACCGTGGTCGGCTCCAGACGGAAACCGTAGGGGGCCTGGCCGCTCATGTGGAAGCCTTTCAGGCACCGGGAATAGTAGAGCAACTAGTGATTGCGAAATGCTTTGCAAAGCGAGTTTTTGATCCGGCAAGAATTGCACTTTTGATTTCATATATTGAAAAATTATCGCATACAACTTTCGAAGGAAATTATTTTTCGACAGGGTTTATTCTTACCAGATCTCTTTATGATTATAAATTAGGAAAAGATAAGCAGCGAGATGGAACAATTTACACGCTAGAGAATTCAAATGATATTGTACGAAATCCAAATATAAATAAACGATTTTGGTATTTAGTTAATGGTAAGGAATCGTTTTATTTATTTGATCAAAAACTGGTAATAAATAATTCTTTTTTCCTTTCTAACATAGGTACATCATGGAAAAGATACTTTGATTCTTATTTCTTGAAATCAGTATTATATGGTAATGATATTGCTTTTAGAACTATAGGTCCTAATCAAGTCTCAATTATGAATGCGGATAGTATTGAATTTGTAAAAATAGAAAATAGTTGGAAACTGAGAGATTACAATTATTTGAAGAAGTTTATAGATTTTAAAATATCTGTTGGTCAAAAAGTGAAAAGCGCCTTAATATACTATATTGCACGATGTTCAAGAGAAAGTACAAGTTCAATTATTTGGTTACCAAAGAAAAAAGATAAAAAAACATATCGAAAGTGTTACCAACTAAAAGCTGCATTTTTTCTCCAGTATTATCAATTTTATCTACATCTCAAGAAGAATCGATAATGAGAATTTTGTCCAGTGATGGAGTGACGGTAATAGATAAAAGTGGTAAAATTATATATCATGGTGGTATTGTTGATTTGAATGCAGGAATCACCAAAGGGTTAGCTGGAACAGGAGAGACGGCAGCACGTATTTTATCAGATAATGGTATTGCAATTAAAATTTCGCAAGATGGCAATATAAAGATTTTTTATTCTATTCAGGAAAAACCGTTTATTTTCTAATAAATGACAAGAGTAGTGTTAGGTTTAGTTATTATTGAGACAAGAGTCCAAATATGCATAGATATAAAATCAACAAATTGCTGATACATACCATTTTGAGACAGTCGCACTGCCAGTGAAAAAATCTTGATTTTCTTGAGTATTCCATTGGCATTTACAAATTTTGCATACAAACAGGCAAAACTGCTGTACTATCACGAAAACTCCGAGCGGTTTCCGTGTTTGTATCATATCCCCCGTTTTTCAACAGCATTTTCCGTCAAGCTAATACATCTTTCAGCCAAAACCGCCAATATCATACACCTTTTTACCTTTTCGCTTTATACTATCACGGAACCCCCTGACTTTTGCCTGATAGTATACTTTTGCCTGATAGTACGATTTTTTCCCCAATCGCCATCCTATCAGCGGCATCAAAAAACAAAAAAATTTTTTTGGGGGGCCACCACCCACCGTGATGAACCCCACCAAGCCTAAAAAACCTATCTGAAAGCCTTGCTTTCAGCTTATTTTAAGCCATTGCCTGTTAGTACCAAAAATCCTATGGCATTATTTCTGAATAGCCGCCTGTGCCGCTGTTATACTTTGATGACTTTTACCCCTCTTTACCCCATTTACCCCACCCAATTCGACTTTCGACAAACGGGATTCGACAAAATCCCCCTGCGCTTTCACCGCACCGATGCTATTTTACCCGGTACTGCTCGGCTTCCTCGTCCGTAAATGGTCTACCTAACGCCTTTACCGCATCAATCATTTTGCGCCACTCATAACGCTTTCCGTCTGACGGTTCCGTCAACCTGCCGTCTTTCGCATAATCAGCAATATCCTTTTCCATTCCAACATACCTGCTCCCTACAAATGTTTCTTCAATAACGGCTTAAGATAGTTCTTTTTAAAGTCGCGTACTGAGCAGAAGAATTCCTGCTCTGACCTCGAAAATGAGTTGGATTCTGCTTTTTCCGCAAGTAACTCCATCGTACAGATCAGGTCAGCCGCCTGAAACAATTTATAATCTACCGGCTTCACTTTGCGGAACTCTACATGGGCATAAAGCGTATTAAAAACAGAAGTCAGAATTTTGGTAAGTTCAATCTGGCCATTGTCATAATAGATTATAATGCGGTTAAACTGCTCCCAAAAATTCTGATGATCCTTAAGTATTCCTGCAATCGCTTTTGATATTCTCGCCGTTAACGTAATTACATCCGGGCATTCATCTTTTCTTATTTTTGCACAGACATAACGGAAATCCAATTTACGGGCAAAATTAAATAATGCATTAAAAAGTCGTTTTCGTTCTTCCATAAGGTCATTGGCATAAACGGATTCCCTGCGGATTAGTGGCCCCGTATGGATGGCGTGCTGCTTATATCCAATATTTGTCAAATGATTCTCCAAATCATCAATATTTTTGCTAATATCCACATCCTGATTATGTAAAACCATTGCAACCAGATAAAATGGCGCATGAAAATCATATGGCCCAAAATCGCCCGATTCATCTATAAAAACACTTAAAATCTTTTCAGCCATAGATTACTTCCTTCATCCCTCTCAGATTTCCCTAACAAAAATAGCGGGGAAATTCCCCGCCGTTCGGTGGACCAGGGTCTTTCGACCAGCCCAATCAGTGATATCACTGACTTATTTATATGTTAATATTAACGGAAATATACCTCACTGTCAATGATGTTCAGAAAAATTTCATAAATAACTTTGCGTACTATTTTTCATAATATATCAGAAAATGTCGGACGCTACAAGATGGTTTTCCGGCTTTCTTCTTTTTCCGCTTGCAATCCCGCCAAAACAGAGGTAAACTACGACACCACGGAAGGAGGGATTGGATTGGAAAAAGATTCTGCATTGTACCAGCTCATGGACACACGCATGCACAGCGTCATGAACGGTATCGTGAGCAGTGACGGGGAATACCAGGCGATTCTCCGCAAGTCGGACATATACTCCGGCGAACTGGACAGGATGGATTTATCAAAAGAAATCCGGCTGCTGATTGACCGCTACGTCAGCGAGCAGAACGCGCATAGCACTTGTGCTATTGATCCCGGTTTGGGATGCTCGCCTACCTGCTTGGATTTTCCGACTACAAGGCCATGTTTTTGGGGAAATGCCTGCTAAAATATTTATCCATTTCCTCTTCTGAAAATTCCCCGTCCTCCGGCATGGCGAACTGCCCCATGAGCTTTCCAAAATCAAACAAGGGATTCCGGCAACATCCAATATGCCGGGCTCCCTCGTTTTCAGCGGTTTTTCCGATATTTTATTCATTCCCTTTGTATCAATTAAGCGGTTTACATTTCCGAATAAACCCTGGTCAGCAAATGTCCGCCCACATCATAAGTATGCAAAGAATCCGATACCGGATGTTCCACGGTCTTTTTCAAAACAACGGTTTCACCCCCGGTTATTTTCATTGCTACCCCCTTCTATCCCTTATAGGATTTTGTTGATCTGGTTGCCCTGCATCCACTCTCTCAAATTGCGGAAAACTATTTCTGCCCTCAATATCATAGATTCCTGTGACGCAAATGCAATATGCGGCGTAACCAAACAGTTTCTTGCACACAACAAAGGATGATCAACCGCAAGCGGTGGTTCTGTTTCAAATACATCAATGCCTGCCCCTGAAAGTCTTCCTTCGTTCAGCGCATCCGCCAATGCATATGAATCCACAATTGGTCCTCGTGCCGCATTGATCAGATAAGCACCTTCTTTCATTAATGCCAGCTTCTCTACATTGATCAGTCCTCTTGTCTCATCTGTCAATGGGCAATGCAGTGTCACAACATCCGCTTTTTCCAGTACAACATCCAAAGGCAGATATGTAATATAGGGAATGTCCTTTCTTACTTTGTCATATGCAACGATTTCGCATCCAAAATAATGAAATAATTCGGCAACCCTGGCTCCGATGGCTCCTGTACCGACCACACCGATCGTCTTTCCCTTCAGTTCGCAACCGACAAGACCTTCTTTCGTCTTTCCCTCACGGCACCTTGCTTCCACCTGTCTTACATTACGCAGCAAAGAGAGCGTCATCCCAATCACCAGTTCTGCCACCGATTCATTGGAATATCCTGAGGCATTACTGACTGCAATTCCACGTTCCTGCGCATGCTTCAAGTCAACATGATCAACCCCCGTAAATGCCACATCAATAAATTTCAACTTCTCACATCCATCAATCACCTCCCCCGAAAGCGGCATGTTTGCAAGGATTATAGCATCTGCATCTTTTGCCCTCTCGATCAAAATCTTCGGGTCTGTTTCCTTCTCATATGCGATAAAAGAATGGCCTTCCTTATTCAGGGAACCGGCATATCCCTGGAGCACTTCATCACTTACCGCCAGAGATTCCAACAAAACAATTTTCATTCTACCCCTCCTCTTTGTAATTTCATTATTTGAAATTATATTTTGTTTTTTGAAATCTAAAATCATACTATCATAGATACCTTCATTAATCAATAGAAAAATTTAATAAACGTACGGTTTTTATATCATTATATATAAAATACTGGATTTCGAATTTTATATATGATACTATAATTTTAATATTTAAAATTAGTATTCTTTTTCCAATCTGACTAATTGCCAGAATTGAAATGAAAACATCAATGAATATACTGACATTCAGAAAAAGCACCTACCAGACAGCGCTTTATCCATGCTATTATGTAGTTATAGTAAACGACATAACAAATTTCTGTTTCCGGCTCTTGCAGGAACCATATACGGTAGCTCCTGCAAGGCCGAAAACGAAATTTCTAATGTCGTTAACTATAGATTTACCGAAAAGAAGGAGGCCGTACCTTATGAATCATCATGACATTGAAGCCAGAACCGCCGGAAACCAATCCGCTGAAAAGGCACTTCGAATTCTGGAATACCTGGCGGAACAAAATGAGTCCATGCGCTTAATGGACATCGCCAGCGCAATGAAGATGAATAATAGTACTACACTGCGTTTTCTGACAACGCTTGCCATGACAGGCTATGTAGCGCAGGAAGAAGACACTTCCAAATACTATCTGACCTATAAAATAGTTTCTCTTGGTCATAAAGTGAACGAAGGCAAACAGCTCCCCCGCATTGTTTCTCCATATCTGAAAAGGATATCTGAAACTCTGAAGGAATCTGTCTGCCTCGCGATTGAACAAAACACTCAGGTTGTCTATGTAGATGTGCAGGAGGGCCCCTCCCAGATTGTCAAAGCAATGCAGCGCATTGGCAATATCGCACCATTACATTGCACCGGCATCGGCAAGCTGTTACTTCTCAATTATTCTGAAACGCAGCTGGATGATCTGATCCGTGAACGCGGCCTGCAACAATATACTCAATATACTTTGACTACTAAGGAAGCGCTTCTTTATGAACTAAATGAAGTACGACAAAGAGGATATGCCATAGATAATGAAGAATGTGAAATCGGAGCCCGCTGTATTGCATTTCCTGTTTATGACTATACGCAGAAGATTATTGCCGGCATCAGTGTAACCGGCCCTGCCATCCGTATCACAGATGCCTTTGCCTCCAGGTGGGAATCTTATATGAAACAAATGACACAACAAATTTCCAGACAGTTAGGTTGGGAATGATGGTCTTTTATAAGTTTTCAGGAGAATGTTCGTTCCGGACATTCTCCTGAAATTTGTTTTATCTGTATTTTAGCCGATGATAGTATCATCCTCCGGAATAACCAACGCTGCCACAATGTAGATGATCAGTCCCGTCCCGCAGCTTCCCAGCGAGCACAACAGCCAGATCAGGCGTACCAGCGTCGGATCCACATGCAGGTATTCCCCGATTCCTCCGCACACACCGCAGATCGTCCGATTCGACTTTGAACGCACCAGCTTCCTGTAATCATCACCCATAGTTTACCTCCATTCCGAACTTTTTGTTCAACTGTATTCCTGTTGCTGTATTCATGTTTTTTGTATCCGTATTTCTGTATTCCTGTTTCTATATCTGTACTTCTGTATTCCTGTTGCTGTTCCCGCTGCCTGATCCGACGCTTCGGCACCGTCAGTCGCTACTTCGTAAAATCCACCTCCACGCTTCCCATGGAACAGCTGATATCCACCATTGTACTGCCGCCGTTATTGACCTTATGGTCATCTGCCAGATCATTGTAACGTTTGTCTCCTATCCTGACGCTGCCGAGACCGCTTTCGATATCATAATTATAATCCTGTTCCGCGCCTTCCAGTGTGAATTTCAGATTGCCCATACTGCATTCCACTTCCAGTTCCCCGGCAAAAGTTCCTTTCAGATCTGCATTTCCCATGCTCACAGTTGCCTCCGTCTTCCGGCTCACCCTTGCATCGCCTATCGTCAGTTCACCGGCCGCAATGTCCAGCTTCGCCTCCGCCGCAATCAGTGACCCCGTGGAAATCATGCCGGCACCCATGGTAAGTTCGATCGTTTCCGATGCCTCCAGCCCCTCAAAACTGCATTTACCGGCTCCTGCATTGATCTCGATCTCTCTGGCCTTTAAGTAGCCGGCATCCAGCTTTCCGGCTCCAAAATCAATCGTGATCTCATCAAACACCGCCGTTTTCGGCAGGTACAGATACAGTTTCGTATTGCCCCGCGGATGGCTCCTCTGCCAGATCGTGTCGAGTGCATCATACGACATATCCTTATGAACAAGCAGCAGCGTATTGCCATCCTTGATGCGGTAGCGGTAATGATCCTCGCATTCCCCTTCTATGGCAATACTCACTTCACTGCTGTCCGTCTCCTTGATGTACATTTTACAGGCCCCTACCTCAAGCTCCATGTTCCGTATCGAATCCGCCGTCAGTCCCGTACTCTTCCTGTTCGCATGATCGCCGGCACTCCCGTTGTCCGCCGTATCGTCTGCCTGATCCTCAAGATCATCAAACTGTTCAACTTCCTCATAATCCTCAAACTCCTCATGATACTCAAATTCCTCAAACGCTTCGTAATCCTCCGGATCTTCAAGCTCCTCCACAGCCGCCAGCGCTTCCGTCTCCATCCTCTCCAGATCTTTCCATTCCTTCGAATCCCAGTCCCAGTATTCCTTCCAGTCATCATCCCAGTCAAAGAATCCGAATGAGATCTGGTTTCCGTGCCGGAAAAAGCCAAACGGGATACCGGTTCTGTTCCAGACATTAATATGTTCCAACTGTCGAAGCCCCCCAAACAATGCTCCTACACCGAACAGCACAATACCTATCATAAAAGTGACCAATGCGGCCGCCAAACATCCCTTCGTGAATTTTTTCATGCCCGTGCACCTCCTCTATGAAAAATCTTCTGACACAAGGATACGATCCCTCTGACAAATGCCGGTATCGCCAGACCGGCCAACGCAACCATCACCCAGATTCCTACAAGCCCCAGGGCAAAAAGCACCAACCCGCAGCCGATCACACACAAAGCGGCAAGCGGTGCACTGAACAACAGTGTGACACCTGTCACCAGCAGGGCGATCGCCACCACGATAAACACCACGCCAATGATCAAAAATGTCAGAAACAGGGCAAACAGCACTGCGATCAATCCTGCCGCCACGCCCAGAAAACCGCCCAGCAGACCGATCCAAACCGGCGAGGTCAGAACCGCCAGCACAACGATCAATGCGATCATACCGCCTGACATCGGCTCCTTAGCGGCTTTCCCCTGTCCGTAAGATGTACCTGTGCCATAGCTTCCTGACTGCTCATAGGATGTACCTGTGCCATGGCTTCCTGACTGCGCATAGGATGTATTCTGGCCATATGTCCGGCCAGTGGACGACTCCCGTGCGCCGGACTCTTCATAAGGATTCCTGTAATTTCTCGTATCCTGCCGGCCGCCATACACGCCGTCACCCTCCGGCCGTTTATAATAAGCGCCTTCATAATAGCCGTTTCCCGACTGTGTGCCGCGAAATTCCCCGCTCCCCTGCGCTTCCCCGCAGCCTGCGGCTTCGCTGTAAGCAGCGCCCGCCTGCCCTGCGCCTGAATCCGTCCTGCCTGCGGTATCCCCATCCTGCACCTTCACGATCTCGTCCTTAGGCGTCTGCGTGTAACCGCTGAAACCGGACTCCGTGAATTCTCCGCTGTTTCCGCCGTCATTCAAGCCTGCCTTGATCGTCCGTGCCAGCTCCTCGGGCGTTCCCAGCGATGCGATCACGCCGCTCTCATTCTCTTCTCCTGCATCGTCAAAATAATCATTGTAATACTGGATGGCTTCCTCCCGCTCTGTCGGTGCAACATCTCCAAGAAGCTCTGTCAGACGCCTCATAAATTCTGCTCTATTCATGCTTCAATCCTCCCTCAAAGATACTGTTTAGTCTGGCAGAATACCGATACCATTCGCTGATGTAGAGATTGAGCTGCGCCCTTCCTTTCTCCGTCACCTGGTAATACCGCCTGTTCCTGCCGGCACATTCCATATCGTATACTTCCAGACATTCATCCTTCTGCAGCCTTCTCAGCACCGGATACAATGTGGATTCTGAAATTTCAATGACCTCCCGCACTTCCTGTGTGATCTTGTACCCATAAGTCCCCTCCGGTTCACTGGATACCACAGCAAGCACGATCGCATCCAGCAATGCCGCGCCTGTGTTAAATACCATGCGATAAACTCCTTTCCTGCTTTTTACATATCTCATATTAATCATCCATTCCTGTTCCCATTAACGATTTGATAATATCAGGCTCCCTTTCGCTTCTTTTCCCCTTCTTTTCCCCTTCCTTTCCCTATTCATACTGTAACCTATAATATTGTTAAAATTTATAATATTATATGATGTATAATATTGTTTCTGCTAATACTATACGTTGTATAATATTATTTGTCAACCTATATTTCCTTAACTTTACCTTAAAATATTCCCGCATCGTACAGTGCACAGTCCAACCAGCCGCAAACGGCAACTCCCATGTTCCACACCGCATCCCTTTTCTAAAACAAAAACGTATCACGCTCAGGAATTTCTTCAACTTTTACCCAATGCCCGCGGAAATAACAAAAAAGCGCGGCCACGCTGTGATTCTCCATCACCTGCGCGGCCGCGCCCTCTTTCATTCAAAACATTTTCTACACGATTCAGAACAGATTCACCTTGCCGACAATACCGTCGTTGATCACATAATAAGCCGTAAAATCCTCCGGCTTAACATAGATCTGAATGCTCTCAATGGAACCCTGTGCATGTCCTTTGGCATAATAGTGTGCCTTGACCCGATCGGTCACCACATCCATGCTTGCCTCATACTCCCGATACTGGAAAATGATCTCCGGCTCCGGGTCCTGCTTTGGCGCTTCCGGCACTGCCGCAACTTCCTCCGCACATCCCGCTTTCTTCGTCTCTTCCGTCACTGCTTCTTTCGCTGCTGCTTTGTCCTTCTCCGGTATAACTTCCGTCCCCGCTGTCGTCCCTTTTTTATCCATCGTACTCTCCCCTTTGATCCGCCTTCCGGCCATCGTATTGTGGTTATAGCATAGCATTGTGCCCCGCGGCCTGACCCTTTCAACGACGCCCGCAACACTCCCGCGAAGCCTGCAAACTGTTATATATATTGTAACATTGTTTCCTCTTTACGACAAGCGGCTTTTCTGCGGATGGTGCCACAGGTCACTTTCAATCTTCCAGCCCCGGATGGGATAAAACCATTCCAGCAACACGGACAACACCATGCATTTAAGCTTTTCACAGTCAGGAGCGCTTCTCCCATCTTACCTCCTATTGTTCAATCTGCATTTTATGTAAACATAAAATCATCCTAACCACCCCTGATAAAACGCGATCGCTCCCAAAATTGCGCCTACAGACATCACCGCCAATGTTCCAACGATAATGACAGGATGCTCTTTCATCAGCTTCACATAATCCGGACGATCTGTAATTCGTCTGCGCCCTTTAGCGAAACGACATGCAGCATGTTTGTAGCAACGGTATTGTTGAATAAATGGTCTCCAAGCCCTGCCCATAGATTTCCCGTAATGCGGTAAAGAAGTCCCCATTCGATTCCCATAATTCCGGCAAGGATTATATAACCGATACCCAGCAGAAGCGTTGCCGCAAACGACATTTCGCCATTTATGCAGCTTCTGATGGGCATTACAATGTGCCAGATTCCAAATAAAAATGCTGCCATAAAATTCGCTGCCATAAATGGCTTTGTTTCGGAAAGTGTTTTCATAAACAGACCGCGGAAAACACCTTCCTCCATCCATACATTGACGATATTGAATAGTACGCATAACAGAAAGAAAACGAACTCTGTATTCTTTATTTGAGAACCGGTTAAAGAAAAACTGCTGATATAGACAGCTTCTGGCTTTTGATAAAGATTGTGCGAGCTAGGATCTGTCCGTTTTCGTCATTTGCTGTGGGATACCTTCCGGGTGCTGTGAAATGATCAGCAGCACATGGAGGACAAATTTATTCTCCGGTGTCTCTATACTCATGGCTCCGCCATATTTTTCAGCCGCCTTCTTTACATTCGACAGACCTGTCCCTTTTTTGAATGCGCCTTTCCCCTGGAAGCTGTTTTCTATTTCCATCATAAGAAAATCTCCCTGAATACGCCCGGACACACGGATATATTTTTCCCTGCCGGCATCCAGCCGTTTTACTGCCTGAATCGCATTGTCCAGTGCATTTGACAGGATAATACAGATATCAATGTCCCGCAGACTGCAGGGATATGGCAGAAGGAGGGAACAGTCCACATCTATCCCCATGCTTTTGGCTATCCCCAGCTTGTTTCCCACCAAAATATCCACTACCGGATTATTGGTGCTGCAGGGGAATGACATTTTTTCCGCCATATCATCCATATCTTCCATATAGCTTACCGCTTCCTCCAGTTTCCCGCTCTGCAGAAGATTTTTCACCACTGCGATGTGGTTTCTGATGTCATGCCGGAATGACTTTGTTTCATCGTAACGGGTTTTCGCCTCTTCCACATACCGGTTCAGGGAATGTTCTTCCTGTTCCAGCAGTGAAATTTCGGTGCTGAGGCGGAAATTCTGCTGCAGTTTCTTATAAGAGAACAGGATACAAAACAGGCTTAAAAGTCCCAGAAGATGCATGGCAAGCAGCTGCCAATGACTGAACAAATAATTGAAAGATTCGTCCTCTTCTAAGATCAGATACTGGAAATCAAATGCAATCATGTCAGTGTACTGGCTCATAATAAATATGGACAGAATCGGGATGAAAATCAGAAACATTTGCTGCATTTCCGATGCGGTATAAAAGGGATAAAAAACATCCCTGGAAAAATAGCGATACACTATATAATAACAAACCCCCGTCACCAAAAGAGACGCGGCCTCACTGATCAACATGGCCGCGATGCCCGCCGTATGATAGTAAAAATCCGACATCCATGCATATAAAAGACCAATCAGAGATTTCACAATCCCATAACAGAGCAGCATGATTTCAGTTGTCAGGGTTGCATACAGAAGGGAAGACTTAAAATCCGCATGGCAAAGCAGGCTCCCGCATATTGTAAGAAGAAATATCATCACCACGAAGCCCGTTACCGTGCCAACTGCAAAAAAGCGTGTGACAATCACCGCACACACTCCAAACAGGAAATAGAATGGAAACATAAGTTTCTTTTTCAGGATTTTTGCCAGGAAATAAAACTGAAAGCCCCCCTCAATGAGGCCTATAAGATATATATTGAAAAAATCTAAATACTCGACCATATTACCTGCCCCCGCATGTGAAAGCTTTTACATATTTTTCATATACTGCAGAACAACGCCGGAGAACTCTCTGCTCCGCAGCCGTGATACAGGAATCTCTTTGCCATTATCCATACAGGCAGTCCCGTTTTTATAACCTTTTAAATGTTTCAGATTGATAAGATAGCTCCTGTGGCATCGGTAAAAACGGTTATTCAGCTTTGTTTCCAGATTTTCAATCCGTTCATAATAATCAACAACCTCTCCGGAAGCCAGGTTCAGATATATTTTCCTGTCTATGATCTCGCAAAAGACGATCTCATCCTCCCGGATGATGCGCCCCTCGTATCCCTTTTGCACCAGCAGGCTGTCTTCGCTGGCATTCTGCATGGAAGCGTACAGGCGCTCCATGGTCTTTTCAAACTGTTTGCCGTCCACCGGCTTGACCAGATAATCGTAGGCCTGTACCTCAAAAGACTGGAATACCATCTCTTTCAGCACCGTAATAAAGACTAAAAAGCCCCGGAACTTATCTGCCCTCAGTTTCCTTGCCGTTTCCATACCGTCCATGTCCTTCATCTGGATATCCAGAAACAGGATGTCGATCTGCCCATTGTAGCTTAACAGCTCTTCGCCGCCGGAAAACATACGGAGGCTGATCTCCCGGTTCTTTTTACGAAAGAAATTTAAGACCATTGATCTTATATGATCAGACATATGTTTTTCATCATCACAGATTGCAATACGGATCAATACGCCACCTCCTCGTCATGATATCGCCAGCGCTGTTGCTGTCAAATGCATTAGTTGTCTATAAGTTTTTCGGTGATTTGGACTTTTTAATTTACAGCGTCCCGGAGCTTTATGCCATCCCTCGTCCTCAACAAACTTACTGTCAGCGCGAAGGTTCATCGTTTTTCATTTTATATCAGTCAATTAATATCCCGTTTCTGATAAACCTTTACCGCAATCCGGTACGAGATAAAAAACCAGATAACAGAAATGATAAGTACAATACCAAACGCCGGAAGAATATTCTCCTTTACAGGAAAAACCAGATTGATAAGTAACACAAGTCCCGTAATAATCCCTGTTGACGCCATAAATGACATCATAAAGACAATCTGCGATTTCTCCGGGTCAAATAAGTATGCGCACGGCAGGCTGATGCCGCCCGCAAGCAGGGTAGCGCTTATCCCGATAGATCCATACAGTAATAGCGAGTGAAGCGTTATATCCATGCCGAAACACGCAAGGACCATACAGGGAATCAGCGCAGTAAGCAGCCCCAATACGGCAAGCAGAATATAAAACAAAAATTTCTCGCCAATGATCTGATTCCTCGATACCGGCATGGTAATGACCTTCTTATTCCATTTTGAAGCCGCATCACTGGTAATACTGATAAAGACAGCAGTTGTGGCGGCAACCGGGGCTAAAACCAGAAGTGCGCTGGTTTCCAGCAAAAAGGTTAAGCCAAAGCCCAAAACAACCAGGCTGACGATAGTTACAAGAATATTGCTCCTGGCAATATAGAGATCCTTCACCAAAACACCTTTCATCACTTTTCCCCCTTTACATAAAGCAGCATAATCTCGTCAATTGTTGCCGGGACAATCAGGGTTTTCGGATACTTTTTCTGCATTCTATCCCGGCCTGAAACCAGGATCTGCCATTCATGGTCCATTTTGCGGTACGCAATGATATCGGATTTATCCAGTGCATCAAACTGCGCCGCATCGCACTTAATGATGCCGTACCGCTCGGTCAGTTCATCTTTTGGCTTCTCAAAAACAACTTTCCCTTCATGAATAAATACGATATAATCGGCAATCTTCTCCAGTTCACTGGTAATGTGGGAGGATATCAGTATGGAATGCCCTTCGCCCTGCACGAAATCCAGCAGCATATCCAGAATATCATCCCGGACAACCGGGTCTAAGCCGCTGGTGGCTTCGTCCAGGATCAACAGCCTGGAATGATGGGAAAGTGCAGCAGAGACAGCCAGCTTCATCTTCATTCCTTTTGAAAACTGTTTGATCTGCTTATCGGACGGCAGGGAAAACTGTTTCAGCAGGCGCAAATAAACCTGTTCGTCCCACGTCCTGTAAATGTTTTTCATAACCCGGTTCAATTTCCGGGGAGAAAGGATTTCCGGATAATTGCTGCCATCGAACACGACACCAATCTGTTCTTTAATATCCCCATCCAGTTCCTCCCTGTCTAAAATGGAAACAAAGCCTTCCTCCTTTTGAATCAGTCCTAAGGCAGCATTGATTGTCGTGCTTTTTCCTGCACCGTTTTCTCCAATCAGTCCGACAATGGATCCACCGGGAACGTTGAACGAGACATGGTCCAAAACAAAATCCTGATAGGTTTTGGTAAGACCTGATACCATGAAAGCATTCGCCATCGCTAATCCTCCTCATATTCTAAAAGTACCGTATTTCCGTGGCATGAAATTCAGTTTATCATCATAGAAATAACAGCCATTATAATCTGCCTGAATCATCCAAGCAACCTGTTTTGTTGTGAAATGCTATCTGGATGCAGCGAACGTCTGCGAACTGTTTCCATTGGCTGAGCCAAACCGCATTTTTATCAAAAAAAGACTATGACCTCTACCGTCATAGCCTTTTATGGATTAAGGAAGTCCCTTTTCGATTTGTATTTGTCTGCCTTCCTGTCTTCCTGCAGGGCACGGCCGCGATCTCGTATTCACTGAGCGCCCGACCCAGAAGCTGCATGATCTGCAGTTCGTCCTCCGCGTCAAAAACCGCATTGTGCGTCTCTTTGTAGCGGCTGTTGTTGCTGAGCATCCTTAAGATATTTTCAACGCCATAGCCATGTTTCATCCTGCCGGTCTTATAACAGTCCGCACAATCCGGGATGGCCTTATTGTATTGGCGGTATGCCGCCAGGCGCATGATATCATACCATTCATAGTCTCTGTACTCCGGCAGATGATTGCGGTCAAAGGACGCATTATAGGCAAAAAGTTTCCGCACCTGATAAGTATCCAGCCACTGTCTGATCTCCTGTAGGGCCTGCTTTCTGTCCGTCACGATGACGCCTTCCTCCTCCGGCCGCAGCTCATTGGCAAACATGCCGCCCACTCTGTATTCCGGGTCAATAATATAGTAGCGCGAATCAATCCCTTCCATAGTCGCCGGATCGGCTGCCACCACACCGATGGACATCACCTCATCATCCCAGTTCGTCTCCGTATCCACGACTGCAAAGGCGCCCGCCTTATACGCAGTGTTATCTCTCATAATTCCACAGGATTCCTTTCTTCTGATGTATGTCAGCCATGCGGCCTGTATGCTGCTGAAAATGCTCATGGAGCTGCCCGGATACAAATGTTATCCTTCCCATATGCCCCGACAGCAGACAAGCAGTATTACAGCTGCGAAAGACGGAAGGATCGTTATTCCCACACCGCCGGAAAGAGAAAGGATCGTGCCCATAGAAGGAGCAGAAAAGTAATCATTAATCATAGCCGGTGCAAAAGGCATCATCATAAACAGCATAAAGGTAAACAAAATCCAGGCAATGATCAGACCCGTATCTATCCTTGATATCTCGGCCTCAGCACACATTTCCTTCGTCAGAAGATATTCATTGTCAAAAAAAGAATACTTGTCCGGTAGATTTTCTGGCAGGTTTTCCATCACAGCGCTCCGTTTTTTCAAATCTTCTCTATTTAAGATACACTATCCTCACGCCCTTGACAAGTTCAAAAAGATACCTTTACCTTAGTCACCGGCCTTTTTCTATTTCCTCCGCAAAACAGCCGCCGATCTTCGCGATAAACGCAAGCGCCGGCCGCTTCATCTGCTCCGGAAATGCCGACAGCACCGGAGCCGTCTCAAAACTCAGCACCTGATCGAATCCGATCTTCGTCAATCCCGCCAGAAACCCGGCCCAGTCCGTAGATGCCTGATTCTCCCTGCCTCTGGCAAAAGTATACGGTATCTGGTGTAAATCCGCCACACCGTCATTATCATGAATGTGCAGCACCTTGATCCGCTTTCCGAGCGTGGTGATAAAATCCTCGAAATCAAGCCCGATCAGATTGGCATGTCCCGTGTCGAAACAGAATCCAAACACCTCTCCCCCGGCCGCCTCATTCAGCCTGTCGATGCGGGCGGCGGCTTTTGCGGCGTCACAGCAGGGGCCTTCCACGATACGGTTTCCGCTGTTTGTATAGATATTTTCCATACAGACCGTAATACCGCGTTCTTTCGCCAGGGGGATAAGCGACTGCAGGAATTCCTCCGTCCGCTCCCACTCCTCCTGTTCCGAACTGACATGGCCGGCAAGTTTAAATCCGTGCACCACGATGTACGGGCAGTCGAAAAAAGCACACACTTCCATGCTTTTGGGAGCCACCACCTTTGCCAGATACTCGTTGATCTCCTTTGGAGCACCCGGCACGAAACAGGGGTAGGGCATATGCATCTGGTTGATCCGAACGCCTGCCGCCCCGGCCGCTTCCCTGTGCCGCCCAAAAAAAGCGCTCAGCGCGGAAACCGGCCGGTCGAAAAAGTCATTTCTTCTATATGTATACAATTCCTCATTGGACAAATAGGCATTGAGGCTGAAATCACAGCATGTAAACCCCGACTGGCGCAGCATCTGAAACCCCTCTGCCGGCTCTTTGTCATATACGATATTCCTGCTCTGTACACCCACAGACAGTTTATGCATCTTACTCTCCCTTCCTTTCATTTCGTCCGGATGCAGACTGCCACAGCCGTTCCTCCCACCCGAACACAGACTGACACATCACAAACATTCGTCACTGAATGCCCCGATCCGTCTCACGCCCAGCTCCCGCAGCTGTTCCGCAGTCTCCTCATAAAATGTATTGCAGATCATGACCACGCAGTCCTCCGGCAGCTCCCGTAATGCTTCCGGCGGTCTCACTTCCACACCGCATACTTCCGTCCACCAGCGCTCCCGATCATTGTCGCAGATAAAAAGCGGCGGAAACGCTTCTCCATAGCGGGCCATATACTGCCGGCACATATTCCCCGCCCCGAAAAGTACTCTGGACGGGTACGCCCGGAGGCACCGTTCCATGCCGATCTGCCATCTGAAATACTCCGCCACCGCACAGACAAGCGACTGCACCTGCGGACGGAGCAGATGGGAAAACCCTCTCAAAGTATCGCCGGCATCCAGGATCAGGATACCGTCAAACGCGCTCTTCCGTAACCCCCGGATCAGGCCCGGCCAATCGGCGTCCTGCCCGTCCGCCGTTCGTCCTGTAAAAGGAAGCCGGCTGGCCTCCCGCACCCCGTCGCACTCCCGCACCAGCACGGTCTTAAGCCTGTTTCCCAGCGTCACGGCCATCTCCCCCATATCCTGCCTGCACAGATTACAGGCGCCCGTATCAAGGCAGAAACCAAAGATCTCCGCTCCCGCCTCCGCATTCAGTGCATCAATCCACGCTACCGCCACAGCGGCATCCGCACAGACACCGCGGACAAAATGACCATTCACATGACCGCACTGGTTTTCCAGCAGAATCTTAACGCCTGCCCGCTGCGCCATCCGTCCAAGCGCCGCATAGTACCGGCGATTCTCCCGCCACAGCTCCGTTCTGGCGATTCCTGCAAAAAGCGGCTGCATCACCACAAAATGACAGCCCGCCCCGGCGCAGGCTTCGATCCCCTCCCGCCCGAACCGCAGCAGCAGTTCACGTAAATCCGTCCGCTTCGTATCCCACCGCAAACGCGGCATACGCATGACGTGAATCCTCACACCGCTCCTGACGCAGTCCCGCACAAACGCCCTGAACCGCGCTGCCACCGCATCCGCGTCAAACCCTTTTTCACCGCATCCTTCCAGTGCATTCCGGCCATAAAAGGTTTCCGCGTCCACCGTGATCCCCTGCGCACTTTCGCCCAAAACACCCTCCGGGTCAGCGCCCATCCTCGATACCCCGTGTATACTTTTCGTTGATAAACTTACCTGCATCGCTCCCCTCTCACTCCTCCGCTTTCCTGCCCATCAACTCCCTGCGCTTCGTGGAACTGGTAGACTGCGTATACGGGAAAAACACCAGATCCGCCCCCTTCTGCCGCAGAAACTCCCGTTTGGCCGTCCATGCCGGGCTGTCGGCGTAGTCGCTCCCGGAAAACTGTACGTCAAACTGATATCTCCTGTACGCTTCATCCGTATCATACTGCTCCAGCGGTATTTCCACCGCCTCATCCACATATCTGCAGGCACGCACGATCTCGATCCGCTCCGCAAAAGGGACGATACAGGCCTTATGCTTGTTCCTGATCACCCCTTCGTCCGTCACCACACCCACGATCAAATGACTGCACTGCTCTTTGGCGCGCCTGAGCAGATTCAGATGCCCTATATGAAAAAGGTCAAACACCCCTGCCACATACCCCACATGATACTTTTTCTTCCCGCTCTCCCCGGGCTTCTCCCTGTCTCCCGGCTCCGGCACCGGCCTCACATACGCCAGATTGACATCATAAACGCTGAAATTGGTGATACCCATTCCCGTTAACTGCTCCATAACAGCCCGGTGATTCTTGATACAGATGATCACCTTGTAAGTCCCCTTTTCCAGCGCCGCAAGCTCTGCCGGCGGATAAACCGGAACGCCCCCGATCTGCGTATTCCACTTGTCCGGATCATTGTCTATGAATCCGGCGATCTCACAGTCCCGTCCAAACTGCGACAGAAAAGCCCGTCCGAACTGTCCCGTCCCGAACAGATAGAGCCTGCGGTTTTGCGTTCCCTTAAAAATATCCCGAAAGATCCGGTCGTACTCCTGTGCCGCATAATTCATGCGCTGGCGGTTGGCATGAATCGTACCCGCATTCTTCCGCACCGCCCTGTGGTATTCCCGCAAAGTCCTGTCATTTCTCAGTTCGTTTAAAAAGCGGCTGTTAAATCCGGAAAATAACTGCCGGCATTGATTCAGACCATAGCGCTCCCGCAGCCTCTCCTCCGGCAGAATGCGCTCCAGCTCCCAGTTCCCCAGATAGAGGGTGGTCAGCGTCCTGAGCAGGATCGACTTCGCCGGCAGATTCTCCACGTACATCTCCTGATCATAGAACAGGTAATCCTCCCCGTCGTAAAAAGCATTCAGCGGTATCAGGTCGATATAGCCCCTTTTCAAGATCACACCGATGCTGTCCCGCTCCTTCGCCGTTCCAAAAGCCAGCTTCTTCCACTGGTCTTTCAAAGGATCGTCAGGCGTCTTCTCCTCCCAGCCCGGAGCATAATTCTCCCAGTCTATCTCCTCATAGGCTGTATGCTCCGAGGAATGCAGGATGATCTGCCAGAACCGGTCCAGCTCCTGCAGGAACCGCTCCTGATCCTTTGTGGCCAGCTCCCGCAGAAAGGAAAGGGCCGAGCGTTCCTTTATAAAAGGCATGACACATGCGTCATTTTCCAGTTCCATGGGCACCACCCGCACACCATGGCGTTCCAGATCAGCCGCATTCTCCTTAAGCGCCTTCCCCTTCTGCATCCCTTCCCTGTAGACAGGCTTTTTTACCACACGACCATCCCTGCGGATCATGGTGAACATGGCATTCTCCCGCCCCCTGTCCATGGAAACGGTGATCTGATTTATGTCGGAAAGCCCGCCGTCAAGCGCGCACTCTATAAAGAATGCGTTGGCCATGGGATGGAACATCCCGTTTTCAAGCAGCGCACCGTACAGCAGTTCCTCCTCCAGAAATACCGTATCCGCACAATGATACTGCGGAAAAATCCGGATGTCCAGCTGTTCCCCCGGCGTAAAATCATCGGCGAACATGATCTGCGGCCTCTCCAACACAGGAAATACCGAGTAGAACCTGTAATACAAAAACCCGGCTTCCCGGAGCATCTGCCTGATCTCCGCTTTCGCGTAACTGCGGCCTTTCCGGCGGTCAAAAGCAGACATCTCCGCCCTGACATACCCCTCTACGCCGTCAAAGCTCCGCCCCGTATAGGGATCTTTGTCCCCACAGAAATACCGGATTCCCAGACGATTGTTCATTCCCAGAAACAGCCTGCCATGTTCCTTTAACAGCGTCTTTGCTTTTCGCAAAATCTCCGTGGCCTCCTCCCTGTTTCCGGTCTGTTCCATCGCCGTGGTGATTATGATGTGGTCATACCGCTTTAAAACGATATTTTCCTGTCCGCTCCCACCTGCTGCCATATTCGCTTCCATGCAGATGTTGCCGGCGGTTCTCCACCCGGCTGCTTCTACACAATCCACCATCATGCCACTCTCCCGCAGGGCTTCCTCCACCGCCTGGTCAAGTTCCGTATTCCCGGTGATATAAAGCGCACACTGATCCGCCTTAAACGGATACCACTTGACCAGCCCTTTTGGCAGTTCCGCGATCAGTTCCTGCGGGGTTATTTTTTCTTTCTCTGCTCTGTGCAATGTTCTTCCCTTCCTCTTCCAGTCTCTCCATCAGGATCCGTGCCGTTTCCAGATCAAAACATCCCCCATGTTTCCGTTCTGCGCGCACCCTGCCGTCTGCTCACGAAAATAAAAATTTCATAACCGCCTCTTCCCCGTAGATGCCTTCCCCGTAGACAGAAATCTGCTCTGCGCTGATCCCCGCGCCGGCAAGCTGCGCAGACAATTCCTCTGCATGACATTGATTGGCGATCATATAACAGGCTTTGGGGTACTGCCTGACTGCACGTTCCACGCTCATCACCGCCATGCCCTCCACGGTCTGCCCCTGAACAGCAGGAGCATTATCACAGACAGCACGGATATTTCCTGTCCCCAGCTTTCCGCACAGCTTCAAAAGGGCCCTGCCCCGCGCTCCCGCACAGACCACCACGATCTGTGCCGCCTTTTCCACCAGCTGCAGGAATGCCTCCGTATCGTTTCTTCTTCTCTCTTCCGCCTCGTTAAAAATATCTTCCTGTGTCTGGTTCCCCCGCCATAATCGCAGCATCCTGTCCTTTTCAGGAATCCGAAACGCCAGAACTTCCTCCCGAAATTCCAGCAGTTCATCCTGCACAAGGCCTGCCAGAAACCGTCTCCTGCCCTCCGGCCGCAGCCTGTTGTAATTCCACAGATAGGAGTGGAATTTCATCACCATATAGAAGCTGCGGCATACTTCGTCCGTAAATCCTCTGCTTTTCATCTGCTCCCAGATCCATGCATATTCGGCAATGATCACGCTGTGCTTGTCCTGCGACCGCACCGACGCTCCCGTGCCGCCCTGCCTGTAGCGGTAAAAACAGTCTTCCACAAACATCACCCGCTCCGCTTCCAGCGAACACAACAGGGCAAATCCCGTATCCTGATAGGAAGCCCCGGGCGTCTCATGAAACCGGATCTTTCGCTCCAGCACAAATTCCCGCCGGTAGATGCCCGACCAGATATTGCCGTGGTCGCCGTAGACCAGCGCCCGGGGCGTTTCTTTTAACAGGATCACCCGTCCGAAAATATCGCCGGCCTGTCCCCAGTAGCTTCGCTCCCACTTCCGGTAATGACGCCGGCCCCGGTAATCCACGAACTTATAGAAATTGGATTTCACATAATCCAGACGGTTGCCGTGGGCGGCATCGTACAGTTTCTCAAACATATCCTCCGCGACGTAATCATCCGGCTCCACAATGCCTATGTACTCCCCGCCTGCCGCCTCTATCCCTGCGTTCATCTGGAAACCGTAGCTTTTCCGCTCCGACTGCAGATAACGGATCCGGTTATCCAGCGCAGCATATTCCTTCAGGATCGCAGCCGTCCCGTCCGTCGAACCGGCATCCACACAGAGAATCTCCAGCTCCGGCAGCGTCTGCCTCCTGACGCTGTCAAGGCACTCCCTGATCTGGCCGGCGGCATTGAGGGATGGAATGATCACCGACACCTTAACATTGTGTCCTGCCGGATCCGGGCAGCCGGCGGCATTCATTTCGCGCCCGGATACCGGCCGCTTTCGGGAATCTGATGACCTTCTGTGGTCATCCTGCTTAAGCTCCCCGCCGCTTCCCTGCTCCTTCGGCAAAACGCCTTCTCCCATGCCCAGCTTCCACTGAAACGCAATCTGCACGTTCCAGGCCACATACCGTTCCAGCTGCTTTCTCAAGATCCTGTCCTCCTGTGCAAACAGCCTGCGCATATAGCAGTAGAAATAGTTGATCTTCGCCAGATACAGCTCGTCTCTGGCGCGCACCAGCCCTTCGGCCCGCTGACAGTAATAATACGCCCTGCTGTCAACAAAGACCGCCGTGATATCCTGCATAAGACAGGTCCACACCAGCGCCCGGTCCTCGTCGTATTGGATCCTGTCGTCAATCTTTTCCATGGAACGGACTGCCAGCTCTCTCCGGTACAATTTGGCAAACAGATAGGGCAAAATGCCGTACCGGCAGTCCTCATAATCAAAAAACAGCTTCTTCACCGCATCCCCGGGGTTGGTATAAACCCCCGGAGCGATCAGGTTTCTCCGCTCTTCCTCCCGTCCGCCTGCCCGGATCTTCAACACATTGGAAACGACCAGATCCGCACGATGCTTCTGTGCCTGCTCATACAGCAGGGCGGCCAGATCGGTTCCGATCCAGTCATCGGAATCCACGAACATCACATACTCTCCTCTGCAGGCTTTTACCCCGGCTTTCCTCGCCGCAGTATTCCCGCGGTTTTCCTGACTGATGAGAACGATACGGGGATCTTTCTTCGCATAGGCTTCACAGATCTGCAGGGAATCGTCCGTAGAGCCATCGTCCACCAAAATGATCTCCAGATCCCTGCAGCTCTGGTTTAGAACGCTTTCGATACAGCGCGGCAGATATGCGGCCGTGTTGTAGAAAGGTATGATGACGGAAATCCTGTGCCGGCGCTCCAGCCGGGACAATAGAAACGCCGCCGCCCTTTCGCTGGCGTGCCCGTCCTCATGCACACCGTACTGTTCCAGAAAAAGGGCGGTCTTCTTCCGACAGGCACCCTCATCAAACCGCTCGATCGCGGCGGCCAATTCCCCGTTCGTCTGTGCCACCGGAAACGGCAGCGCATCGTAGTCTATGTAAAACGTCCGCTCCTTTTCCAGATACGCTTCCCTGTCAGGTGCAAACAGCAGCGCCGCTTTCCCCACAAATGCCGCCTCAAACAGAATACTCGAATAATCGGAAATAAGTATATCGCAGGCGGCCACAAGCTCCTGACTGTCCTCGTACCCGCTCACATCGATCACCGAGACGTTATGCTCCCTGTCTTCGCTGTTTTTTGTATGCAAAAGAGAGGGATGCCCTCTGAACAAAATCTTCCATTTCCCGCCAAAACGCCGCTCCAGCTGTTTTAAAAGTTTCGTAAAATCTAATCCCTGCACTGTCCTTTTCTGCTTTTTTTCCTGATCGAAGCGAAAAGTCGGCGCATATAACAGCGTGTGGGTGTCTGCCGCAATGTGGTATCTGGCATAAACCTTATTTCGATTGACAGAGTTACAACCATTCCCCTTGTCAAATAAAGCGTCCGTCCTCGGCGAACCGACAAAAACAAACCCTCCCTCACAGGCAAACCCGCTTTTGCATGTCTGCAGGTCAAAATCGCTTCCCACAAAGAAGTAATCCGCGATCTTTCCGTTCTGCCGCACCAGTTGTCGTGCATATTCCGTATCTGTTGTCAATGGGTCGTCCAGAAAGAATTTCTTCAACGTTATACTCGGCCAGTGCTTGGTCTGAATATAAATCTGCCCTTCCCGCTTCCGTATAAATGCCGGCACAAGAATATCAAACACCCAGATGCCGGCTGTTTCCATCTCGTAAATATATTTCTTCCAATTCCCGATCAGGACCGGCCGCACCCCCTCGGGTACTTTCATCCGCAGATCCTCCACCAGCCAGACGATATCCGGATCGTTTCGACGGTTGCTGTCGGCTTTCCTGTCACTGCTCTGCCTGCTGCCGCCCTCCCTGTCACCGGCTTTTCCGCTGCCGCCCTTGTTTGCATTCCTTTCTCCGATATCGCTTTGCCTGATCAGCTCCTTCGTTATGTATCTTGCATGGCCGCCATACCTGCCGATCATGCATACGATCTTATTTTCCGCAATGGGCAGACTGCAGCATTTATCTGCATATGCTTTTCTCTGCTCCTGCAGATCCGGCTGTTCTCCGGTACATTTTGCGGTGTGCTTTGCGTTATGTTTTGCGGTGTGCTTTCCAATCTGCTTTCCGTCAATCTGCTTTCCCTCATACGCCCGGGCATCTCCATTCTGAAAACGAATTCTCGCATCGGCTTCCATCAAAAGCAGGACAAAACATTGCAGACGATAAGACGCCATCTCCCGGGCAATCTCTTCATACGCATTGACGGCAGTGATCAAAATAATCGTTTTCTCCGGATCAAGCGACGGAAGAATACCGTCATCATAAATCGGAATCCGTTCACAGGCTGTATCCACTGCTTCCGGCAGATAGTCCCCCAGACAAAATCCCTGCAGACCGATATAACTGTCGATCGCTCCACAGAGTTTTACCTTATCACCGTATTTTTCTATAAAGTAACCGGCGACGTTTCCCAGTCCATAGAGATAGACATCTCTTCCGGCCGCCTTGTTCCGGAATGCGGCCCATGTCTGTTCCCCGTCAAACTTATAATCTGAAATATGCTTATTATGGGCCATCGCTTCCTGTATCATATCCATGAATGTCCAGTCTCCCCTGTCTGAAATATGAAAATTCATAAGTAACCAAAAAACCAAAAAAACTGATGTAAAGTGTGACATTTTCATACTTTACACCAGATTTTCCGCAGTTTATTTCATATTCGTTTCCATCAGGATCCATGCTGCACAGCAGGTGTGCGTGGATATTTAGCGACTGCCGCGAGGGTCAAATACTCCGCAGCCTGCTGCGCTGGAATTTTGATGCCCCGTCAGCCTGCTGCCGGGGCTTTTACTGCGCCGCCAGCCTGACCATACATTCCTTGCCGCAAAACGCAATGCCGTATCGGCTGATCACACTGTAGTTATCATCGAGCAGCTCCTTTTCATAATGCCGCTCCTCGATCTGCTCCAGTGCTTCATCCGCCTTTGCCTCCAGTTCGCCCAGCTTCTTTGTCACTTTAAATTCTATGATAAAAGCCTCCTTCCGTCTCGATACCGGTTTCACGAAAAGATCACATCTGCCCTTGCCGGACTCCCGATTGGACTTGGTGATATACCCTTTGATCCCGGTGAGCAGACCGGCGACCAGTCCATGATAGTAATTCTCATGCTCATCCATGGAGCTGATGGTCTCCAGCATAATATCATTCAGCTCTGCTTCAAATGTTTCCACATCCTTTTGTAGCAAGGCGTTGTGAAGCCTGCTCATATCACGCTGCTTTATTTTCGTCTGAAACCATGCACTCACCTTGGTATAGAAAATATAGCGCACTTCCCTGTTGGGAATCCGAAATGTCAGATACCGGATGTCATTTTCACAGATCCGCTCACTGACCTTCCGGAAATAACCTGTGAAGAACATGAAATTCCACAGATTGTCCATGCTTTCATACACCTCAGCATAGGTAATATCTTCATGAACGGGCTTCTCAATCACACCGCCGTCGATCAGCTGTTCAATTTCCGCCTTTACGCTTTCATCCGCCAACTCGATCAGCTCCCGCACAATACTGTTTGATGAAGTGTTGGCCCAGTACGCAACAGGATAACAGTTTTCGTTCGCCTGTAAATCCTTAATATATCTGACCACACTCCACGGATTGTAGACATTTGTATTTCCGAACAGATATCCGTTGTACCACGCTTTCACCGTCTCGTATTTTTCAGAAAGAGCAAAATCATCACACATTTTCCTGACTTCGCAGTCTGTAAATCCAAAGTATTCATGATAGCTGTCATTTAAAATCGAAATAACTTCTAAATTATTCAACCCGGTAAAAATACTCTCCTTGCTGATCCTGAGACATCCTGAAATGACTGCAAACTCCAGACCGGCATTTGTTTTCAGCACAGTCTCAAAAAGCGCCCGGATAAAATCGATCATCTCGTCATAAAATCCACACAGAAAAGCATTTTCCAACGGCACATCATATTCGTCGATCAGCAGGACGGCTCTTTTTCCATAATAGTAAGAAAGACAGTGTGAGAGAAACTGCAGCGAACCTTTAAAAATATCCATATCCGCATGGCCGCTCAGAATACTCTTATACCGCTCCTTCATCTCATCCGGCAGATCCGAATCCAGCACATAGCTGTGCCGTTCAAACTCCATGCCGATCTGCATGGTGATCTGTCTGTATGCACTCACGAAGGTAGACTGTCTGCCTGCTTTCAGCGTCAGTGTGATCACCGGATACGCTCCCATATGCGACAGATAGCTTTCCCCCGCCTGCATGATGTTCAGGCCTTCAAAAAGTCCCCTGTTATCCATGGGTTCGCCTTTTATCGTATGCATGTCTTCAAGAAAATACCGCAGCATACTCATATTCAATGTCTTACCAAAGCGTCTGGGACGTGTGAAAAGATTGACCTCCCCTTTCCTGTCGATCAAATCCCGAATAAAGGCCGTCTTATCAACATAATAATATCCATGCTCGATCAGTTTCTTAAAATCGTCAACCCCTATGGGCAGTGGTTTATAGCGCATATCCTCTTCTCCGCATAACGAATCTTCGTGTTTCTATCAACAGCGTAACACACATCCAATCTGATGTAAAGTATGAAATTGTCAAGGTGCGTCTTAAATACACAGTTTATGTGCCTCACTCCGGATAGTAACGGCTGATCGCCTGCAGATCCAATTCCACAGTTTTGTAATGATACTCTGCCAGTTCATCCATGATTTCCTTGCTGTGCTTTAGATTTTGCGAATACTGCACCTGGCTGCCTCTTTGAAATATTTTTTCATTGACAAGACCGTATGAAACAACACAGACCGGTACACCGCCGATTGCATCCCTGATATGTCTTTCATACAGGCCGCGGTACTTTATATAGGTAGAATATTTTCTCGTCTCTCTGATACTTTCCAGCCATCTGGCAGCTGTTGCAGAGAAAGTGACTGCCCTTTCCCTGTCGCGTTCTTCCTCTTCCCTGTTTTCAGCAGCAGATGTTATCTCTGCCGCCGTACTGTGTTCCAGTTTCTCTTTTACTTCCCTGCAGGTTCTCCCGTAAACAGACCTGTACTTGCAGGAATGATCGCTCTGCAAGATCTTATAACGTCCTTCCCATCGCCCGTCAGTGCGCTTGCGGATATTCGTTCCATGTTTTGGCATTTTCTGTCTCCTTTCTCTGACCACATTTTTGACCATATTTCTGACCATATAAAATTTTAAAATAAATTGTGGAAGTTTTCCTGCTATTCGAAATTTTGATTGATATTATGTGCAATAGAAGATTTGACAGTGGAAGATATATAAAGTATAATGATAAACGATACCTGCAGCGATACTGCATCAGTCTATCGTGCTTTGAACCTATGGTTTTCAGAATATTTTTCAATCAAAAATTTCGCAGAATAATGAATTCTACGAAATTTTTTATGTATGAATCATAAAATGACCTCCAAAAGCCAGCCGTACAACCGACTTTTGAAGGTCATTTTCTTTCTTACCGTCCTGCATCATCCGCAGTGCCGCAGGATAAATTCTCCCATTTCCTCAATACAGTCCTCACACTGCGGATACACCCCTGTATTGTCAAAATAGGCGTGGCCAAATCCTTTATACAATACCATCTTAACCTCTACACCCGCTTCGTGCAGTTTCACGCCATATCCAAGCGTCTCGATCTTCAGAAAGTCGTGCTCCCCCACCGTCAGAAATGTAGGCGGATTATTCCGGGGATTCCTCGTATAGGGATTCAGGTAATCGCTTTGGACATCGGCTGTGCCCAGAATTGTTTCCAATCCGGAAGTAGAATTCCTTTTATACGATCATTGTATCCGGTCGGTTCTACCGGTAAATCAAAGCATACGCATAGAACTTATTTGTTTCGATGGTAATCGTTGTAGGATCACTGTCTAAATCGTTGTAAACAAACGGCTGCCCGCCCTTTGTAACACAGATCATCTTATACTCCCTGTTCTTCTTATAGACAGCTGATGGGATCTTCAGCGTGATCTCTACCTTCTCATCCATGCTGTAGGCGGTGCCGGACGGCGGGTAGATATTGTAAGTCCTTCCTATCGTATAATCCCCAAGGACTGCCTCAAAAGACTGAAAGCACATAGGCCCCTGCATTGCATTCTCGATAGTGACCTGATAGGCATTGTTTTTTGCAGAAGTATAACGGATGTTTTCTTTTCCAAAACAGGCATAACGCCTGCGCTCATCCGGTGATGCCGGTTTCCACGTTTCCACCACCGCTCTTATGCCTGACTCTATAATGGATGCCGCCCCGAAGCTGCCTGCCTGATCACTGCCATACCCTTTATGATCGTTGGTATTGCCGCCAAAGTTATTTCCGTTTTCGGAGGTGTTGCTGTTATTGTGGCTTCCGTCGGCGCCGTTCCCTCCATTGGCACTGTTACCAGAGCCTCCGTTGGTGTTAGTGCCGCTGCCGGGGCTGCTGGCGCTGCCATTGCCGGCATTGGTATTGTTGTTATTGCTGCCGCTTGTGGTGTTGCCGTTGCCGGGACTGCTGGTGCTGTCATCGCCAGGACTGTTGGTATTGCCATTACCGGGACTGCTGGTATTACCATTGCCCGAGCTGTCGGTGTTCCCATTGCCACCGTTACCGCCATCCGGTTTCTGGCCGGGAACAGCGGTATAGTTGTAATGCATGACTGCCCTCGACACAGCCGACGCCGTATCCCCCATTTTACCTATACTGCTCCACTGCGCTTCACTGCCCGTAAAATAGATATCCTGCAAAGGACAGGCCGAAAATGCGGCTATCCCTATTGACGTTACACTGTCCGGAATCACGACCGTGGTAAATCCGGAACAGGAAGCAAAAGCAGACTCTCCGATGCTTTCCGCCCCCTGCGGGATCTCCACCCCGGGAAGCAACAGGCAATTCTGAAACATACCGGCACCGATACGGTCTATGCTCACAGGCAGCGTCACACCCAACAGTTTGTAGCAGCGCGTAAATATATTATCACCCATCTTGACCTGTTTGCCGCCTTTGGCAAACGTCGCGTTCATCATTTGCGTACAATCGAGAAACGCTGCATCACCCACCTCCCCGATACTGGCAGGAATGGCTATCGAAGTAAGACCCGTGCAGGCACGAAAAGCGTTCTGCCCTATCTTTTCCACCCCTTCGGAAACGGACACCTCACTGAGATTTTGACATTTCTGGAATGCACTGTCGCCGATCGTCTTCACACTGGAAGGAATGGTCACGGAAATCATCTGCGTTTCCCTGAAAGCGTTATTGCCGATTGCTGTCACACTGGAAGCAATCTCTGCGCTGATGACCCCACAGTTCCAAAAAGCACAGGCGCCGATACTGGTAACGCCATCTCCAATAACAACCTTCCGGATCTGGCTGCTGTTGCTGCTCCAAGGCTGATCCGAAGTACTTTCAAAATCCGGCATTTCTCCTTTACCGGAAACAGTCAGCGTCCCCGCGTTCGTCAGCTGCCATGAAAGCCCTGCGCCAAGTGTGCCGTCCGCAATCGTGTCGTTCGCGCCCGGATCATCCGGCTGGATATATCCGTCCGGATAACGGGTGATATAATGGCTGGTGTCCCGCATCACCTCTTCCCTGGAGATTCCCCGTCCCCAATGAACCTTGCCCTTGTGGTCACCGGTGCTGATGTTCCCTTCGGCAACGACCACACCCACGTCACTCACCTCAAGCACGATCACGGTATGCACATCATTTCTTACCCGCAGGATATCTCCCACTTTTATATCCTCATATGTAAACTCACCTGCCGCATACATTCTGGCCGGTAAGCTGCCAAATGCCGCGTCACTGAGTATAAATGCGAAGGCTACACAGCCCACGGCACTGATTCTCTTTCCCCCGAGAAGGCCGCCTTTCCAATAATAATATCCCTTCTCGTCCGAAAAAGGCTCATAGTCGGTCCAGGCTGTTCCTTCCTTATATCCATCCTGATTCTGCAATGCGGTCATGGCCGCATAGGCTTCCGCAGGAGTAGGAACAGTGTCATTACGTGCGGCCTGTCCGTCTGCGGCTGCTTCCGGGCTCTCTTCCGGCGTTTTCTCCGAAGACTCCTCCTTCTGCTGCGATGTTGTCTGCTGGTCCATCGCTTCATCCATACCGGGATCCGTTTCCGCCGGGGCATCCTCCGGGCTCTCTTCCGGCGTTTCTGTCGCTTCTTCCCCAAAAACCTTCTCCTGCTGTGACGGATCTTCCTGAAACGCGTATGCCACTGACTGTGAAGAAATACACAGGCATAACGCTAAGACAACAGAAAGAACTCGATGTTTCATGTTCGTAACCTCCTGCCAATCAGGTAATGCTTCTAATATTGAACGTGCAATATGTCTTTTTGACTGCTTATCTTTTATTTCTTCAATCATTTTTATCCTCCCATAAATCGTAATCAAAAAAAGTACCTTTATAAAAGTTTTCATTTCCCATAGGGTTTGCTGTCATTCTATAGTTAACGACATTAGAAATAAAGGCCACACATCAAAACCTTCACTATATAGCAATGCATATACAAACAGTTCCTCCATTGGTTCCCCATACAGTTATGTCGTTTACTTTGAAACAATACCTTCCGGGTAGCCAAAAAAGCGCAGACTACCCCTATCAAGCTTTTTCGTACGTTTTTA
>ERZ808046.522-NODE-522-length-30984-cov-4.266768_pt1 | contig 30984 bp, 28 predicted proteins | sample MGYA00380196_ERZ808046 | MGnify/ENA primary metagenome ERZ808046 (study PRJEB31490, sample SAMN06133421) | mouse gut metagenome | isolation source: Z6_2 | host: mice | place: China: Chengdu | collected 2015-05 ...
CAAATATACTAATTTTTGTAATATTCTCAAAATATGTCCAAAGTACTGCACCAAATCAGCCGGAACTGTACCAAATAAAGCAAATCCCCCAGGAATTCCAGTAGCAAATGAAATGGCACTCACTTTATTAGTCTCATAAACAATACATCCTTTTGCTATTGTATCAATTGTTTGATGAGGAATCCCCGCATTACTTGGCGAAGTTTCAATTGCTTTTTGTATCGTTTCCGGTGGAAAATATTTTTTTAACTCTTTACCTAAAAAATCCTGTCTGTTAATCTTCACCCCTGGCAATGTAACTGCGTTTTTCAGGACAACTTCATAACTAATGTCTTCCATTTTCTCTTCTCCATTTCATTTTGTATGTGTTTAATTTTATTAATTGAGCATATTAATACCCATATATAAATATATCATATTTAAATCATTCTTACAATAATAGGCATACTAAAATATAATGAATTTGGAGGAAATGCCATGAGAATCAAAAAAGAGAATCCTTTACGTCAATTACCGACAAATATGAGTGAATGCGGTGAAATTAAGATACATTTAGATGAACTTATTGAACAGAGGGGCGTATCCCTTAATCAACTTTCTTTTCGTACGGAAATGCAAAGATCCCAATTACGGAACTATCGGGACAACAAGATTCAGAGACTAGATATAGATATATTGAGACGGCTCTGCTATGTATTAGAATGTGACCTCACTGAATTGATAGAATACATCCCGCCCCTCCGTGAAGAGTAATTTTCTCTCTTCGCGGATATTATGGTTATTTTCCTTCTTTTCCATAAAGCCTTTCTAGCGTCATACAATACAGAATATAGATATAACTTGACTCTTTTTTGATTTTCCATGTATCTAAGTACCATTCTTTATTTCTTGACAGCCATACGTTTTCCTCTTCCAGTTGTACATCGTTAATATCTCCGTCTATTTTCAGTTTGTGCGGATAATAATTCACAATGTCCTGCATTTCTACCATATCATTCTGTAGGGGTTCTAATATAATCAATATAAAACCCGTTCTGCCCAAGTTTACGTTTTGTAAAATCCTTTCTGCTTTCTCGATGACCTCATACGGGATTCGATACCTCTTTTTCAGAAGCGGAATTATATTCCTGAGTAATACCAACTGACTTTCCTTATATATCTTGACACTCTTCTTCATAAGTCCTTATTCTGCTCCTTTCTCCTGTTTCTTTTTGGTCACTCTCTTTGGTGCTTCAATCTTCCTTAATTCCCACTTGCCGGAGAATCTCTGACCTGCAAACAGAGGATGAATCGTCCTTAACTTCTGATACTTCCCTTCCGAATCGGTAATTTCTACCAGTTTCTTTGCATACGGCTTCAACATTTGATATAGTATGGCTTTTTGTTCATCAACCTTTTTATTGCTGATAAATGTATTTCCGAACCCTATCAATATATGGTCAAACTCTCTTGATGTCAGTACTTCCTTAATGTACTCCATATTATCCGTGTTGTCCTCAATTTCCGAGGGTTTAAGTTTGCTTGTAATATTGGCGTAGAGGTTGCATAGTGTGATCGTAGTATATCCCATCGTAAGAAGATTATTGCTCAAGTAATTTGTGGTAGTGTCTGCAATCTGTATTGTGTCTGACGCCGGATTAATCCCGACTACCAGAATGCTTTTCCCTTTGACACCTTTGTACTCCATGATTAATTCATACCTCTTCTTTAAATCCTCGTCAAAAATACCTGTTTTTTCCATAATACCTGTTTGCTTTACTGTGTTTTCCATTGTCTGCTCCTTTCTGAGAAAAGAATCGGGGCAATGTGTCTTACGTCACATTGCCCCGATCCTGCTTATAATAATATCAAAATAATAATATATATTTTTCTCTAATTTTTATTTCACCACTAACTCACTAAAAAATGGACTATTTATTTCACTCGCGACGAGTTCGCGACCATTTTCGCGACACATTTTTGTTTACAACACCAAATTTGATTTTCTCCTTGTCCGACTTGCTCCTTTTTGCTTTCCTTATTCTGATTTCACAGAAATCCAGTATTTACAAGGAATTCCGCACAAAAAAATCACCGTCCCCGAAGCTCGTGATGTCTTCAAAAACAGTGATTCCTAAGTGCGCGATCAGGGGTTCGAACCCTGGACACCCTGATTAAGAGTCAGGTGCTCTACCAACTGAGCTAATCGCGCATATTCTATTTTGTTGCGTCCCTTTCTCGGATAACGCAAGACATATTATATCTAATACTTTCAAAAAATGCAAGCCTTTTTTTACATTTTTTTATTTTTTTGTAACTAGTTGTTACTATTTGCGGCCTCCCAGGCCGTGAATAGTAACACTTATTATGTGCTGGATAGCCACTGGAATCGGAACAGATCTGCCGTTTCCAATGGCCGTCCTCTCACTTCTTATTGTCCAATGCCATCCGGATCAGGCTCTCTCTGCCAAGCAGCCCGCTTGCCGCCGTCACCGGTTTCCCATCCCGGAATACGACAAAAGTAGGCACAATCCCAACTTCAAACCGCCCCGCCAGATCTGACGATTCATCAATCTCAATCTGGCATATCTGGAATACCCCGTCATACTCATGCCCGAGTTCTTCCAATACATCTTCCATCATGGCACATTTACTGCACCATCTGGCAAAAAATTCCACCAGCACAGGAACTGTGCACTGCAAGACCTCCTTTTCATAATTGTCGGCAGTGACTCTGATTTTCATTTTCTTCACCTGCCTTTTCTATTTACATCTGCCGCCCCGGCATCCGCCTTGGTTGAGAATACGGATTACTTCGTCAAAGGAGCCTTTCAGACACATGAGCTTCTTGTTCCATTCCGGATTACAATACAATTTTTCACAAACATGATACTGCCAATTTCTTTTCTTCATTGCTGCATCTATCCGTTACGTTTCTTTCCTAATATAATATGCAGCATACAGCATTTGTGTTTTCCTTATGACGGTCTCTTAATAATCAATTTATTGATTGGATTGCCCTTTGCGGAGAATTTCTCCTCATACTCCGTCATAATATTCCCCTGATTCATCTCCTTATTATCATGCAGGTCATATGTATAGGAAATCAGCTTCCATCCCGCTTCCTCTGCCTGCTCCAAAGAAAACTCAAAGAGCGGCCTATTATCGGTCTTGAACTCTACCTTCCCGTCCGCTGTCAGTACATTTTCATATCTTGCAAGAAACTCTACGGAAGTCAGACGTCTCTTAGCATGGCGCGCTTTCGGCCACGGATCCGAAAAGTTCAGATATATCCCGCCTACTTCTCCCGGCGTAAAAACCTCTTCCAGATTTCTTGCATCCATACATACGAAACGAATATTCTTTAAATCCTGATATGCTTCCACATCCATACGCTCAACCGCGCGCAGCAACACACTGGAATACCGCTCAATCCCTACAAAATTAATATCCGGGTACGTCTTCGCCATATTCAGCAAAAACCGACCTTTCCCCATCCCGATTTCAATATATAACGGATTATCATTCCCAAATATCTGTTTCCAACAGCCCTTCTGTGCTTCCGGACTTTTGATTACAAGCGCATTTGCCTTCAGTGTATTTTCCGCACGTGGAATATTTCTCAACCGCATAATAAAAATACCTCAGATCTTTCTTTATTTAATATTCTCACTTTACTGACATCATAATATCATGCATGTCGGCACACGTCAAAACAAAAGATTTTGTTTAAAAATTAACAAAATCGGTTTTTTTACCGTTTTACCGTTGATTTTTTCTGGCAAAGTTGTATAATCGTATCAGCAAATCAATAAAATGAATACTTATGTTCATTTGAAAGGATTTAAAAAATAAACGACAGGAGGTTATTATGGAATCTGTTATCAAAAAAATATCCGAGATAGAATCTGCTGCTTCCGCCATCGTTGCAAACGCTGAAAGTCAGAAGGAGTCGCTGGAGTGCGAATACCGCGCCAAGCGAAATGCGTTCGACAAAGAGCTAGAAGATAAGACAATGGCTGAAATACAAAAAATCCGGGATGAACTTGAGACGAAAACATCAGCTTTGTTAAATGAACAAAGTGTCGAAAACGATGATTCAATCACCGAGCTCCAACGGCAGTTTGACGAATATCACACGAGATATGCGCAGGATATATTAAAACGGATTACAGAGGTATAGACTATGGGAACGCTGCTTAGTTATAGTGGAATTGTAACGAAAGTCCGTGCCATGGAAGCCAGATTGCTGACAGAGAAGAACTTTGAAGAGATTGCCAATCTTCATAGTGTACCGGAGGTTGTTTCCTATTTACGGGAGAACTCTTCTTACGACTATGTACTCAACCTCTTGGAAGAGAATCAGCTCCACCGGGGTGATATTGAGAAGATACTGACCCGCCAGCTGTACTACGAATATTCCAAGATATACAAGTTCTGCAGTCTTTCGCAACGCAAGTTCCTGAAGCTTTACATCAGACGTTATGAGATTGACCTGATTAACTATTGCTTTCGGATTGTCATCAATCATTATGCGGAACCTTTTGACCTGAACTACAAAAAGCCGTTTTTTGACAAGTATTCTCAGATTTCCATCGATAAGCTGATTACATCACGTACAACGGATGAACTTGTCGATAACTTAAAAGGCACCGAATACTATGAACCGTTGAGCAGGCTTAGGGACCAGCCGTCCATCACCCTGTTCGACTATGACCTGACACTGGACCAGTACTATATCGCCTCTACATGGAAAGAATGTAGAAAGGTACTGAAGAACAAAAAAGAACTGGAACTCTACTTGAGAGACTGTGGTACTAAGATAGACCTTCTGAACCTACAGTGGATATACCGTGCGAAAAAGCATTACAACATGGCGCCGGCCGATATTTATTCTCTCCTTGTTCCGATTCACTACAAGATATCAACAGACTTGATCAAAGAAATTGTGGAAACACCGACCCCCGATGATATGATTGCTTCTTTTAAGAAGACTTCCTATGCGCGGCATTATGATTTTTCAGGCAATCTTACCATCGAGCAGATGTACTCGGACTGTCTGCAGCAGCTTTACAGACTGGACCGGAGAAGAAATCCATATTCAATTGCTTCGATCAACACATACCTGTTTCTAAAAGAAGAAGAACTAAAAAAGCTGACCACTGCAATCGAGTGTATCCGCTACGGTCTTTCACCGGGCGAGACGTTAGCTTATGTTGGAGGTAAAACTCAATGATTGTAAAAATGAAATTCATCAACATCTCCGGGCCGCGGACCGACATCGACCGCGTGACCGAGCAGTATCTCTCCAAATACGAGATTCAGCTTGAATCTGCATTGTCTGAGCTTAAGACGGTCAATAACCTTCGTCCCTTTGTGGAACTGAATCCTTACCGGGATACTCTGGTAATCGCGAATCAGTTTGTAAGTCTTTTGGAGAATCCGGATGACGTGATTCCTGATACGTCACTTGGCCTGGATGGTCTGTTTGAAGTTATCCGAAATACAAACGATGACTATTTACATTTACAGGAGAAAAAAGAAAAATGCAAAAGGGACATCGAAGAGTGCCGCAACAGACAGCGCGATATCGCTCCGTTCCGTCCCCTGGACTGCAGGCTGTCAAGCGTTCTTAACTTTAAGTACATTAACTTTCGTTTCGGCAAGATTCCACTTGAATATTACCATAAGATGCAGAAGTATCTGATGAATGACCTGACTGCCATCTTTGTAGAGGGAGAGAGAGATGAAAGTTCTGTATACGGAGCGTACTTCGTATCCCCGGGAGAATCCATCAAGGTGGATTCTGTATTCCGTTCGCTTCACTTTGAACGCATTCCGCTGAATCTGGAATCTGACAATACTCCGGCGGATCTTTACCGCGATATGGAAAGAAAGATTGCTGACATCACCAAGAAGATTGCTGATATCGACAAAGAAACTGCACAGATGCTTTCCGACAGAGCACCGCAGCTTGTAGAAGCACAGCAGAAGCTGGACGAACTGTCCAAGAACTTCGACGTCCGCAAGATGGCGGCACGTATGCAGGATAATGATGAAGATTCCTACATTCTCTGTGGATGGATGTCCGAGGATGATATAGAACAATTCCTGGAGGAAACAAAAGACGATGACAACATTTTTGTCATGGTTGAAGACGACAAAGAAACTTACTTTGGAGAACCGCCTACAAAGCTGAAGAATCCGAAGATTTTCAAACCTTTTGAAATGTATGTGCAGATGTACGGACTTCCGGCGCATAACGAAATGGATCCGACTGTATTTGTAGGACTGACCTATTCCTTCATTTTCGGCGCCATGTTCGGAGACGTGGGACAGGGACTGCTTCTTGCTCTGGGCGGGGGACTTCTGTATTTCCTCAAAAAAATCCCGCTTGCCGGAATTATTGGAACGGCTGGTATTTTCTCCACATTTTTCGGATTTATGTTCGGAAGCATTTTCGGATTTGAAGATATCATCGATGCAGTCTGGCTGAGACCGATCAACAGTATGACAACCCTGCCGTTCATCGGTAAGCTGAACACCGTATTCATTGTAGCCGTTGCCTTTGGTATGGGCGTCATCATATTTACCATGATCCTTCACATTGTCAACGCTCTTAGAAGCCACGACCCGGGTTCCGCATGGTTTGACGTCAACGGTGCCGCCGGACTTGTATTCTATGCATCTGTTGTTGTAACAATTGTATTGTTCATGACCGGACACAAAACACCGGGCGCATTGGTAATGGCAATTATGTTCGGCGTACCATTGCTTTTAATCTTGTTCAAAGAGCCCTTGACAAAGAAGCTTCAGAAACGTACCGACAAGATGGAAGAAAGCAAGGCAATGTTCTTTGTACAAGGATTTTTTGAACTATTCGAGACACTGCTGAGCTACTTCTCAAACACGCTTTCCTTTGTACGTATCGGCGCATTTGCCGTCAGCCATGCGGCAATGATGGAGGTCGTCCTTATGCTGGCAGGCGCAGAAGAAGGAACTCCGAACTGGATTGTTGTTATTTTAGGCAACCTGTTTGTCTGCGGTATGGAAGGACTGATTGTTGGTATTCAGGTACTCCGTCTGGAATATTATGAAATGTTCAGCCGTTTCTACAAAGGTTCCGGCCGTGCATTCAACCCATATACAAGAAACACGCAAAAGAAAAAATAAAACATTTTTAGGAGGATTATCATCATGACTATGGCAACAAAACTTATTTTCATTGCAGCATTAATTTTAAGCATTATTGTACCGTTCGGATACTATCTGATCGGTGAGAAGAGTAAAAAGAGATACAAAAGGACAATCGGTGTAAATGCGTTCTTCTTCTTCGGAGCATTTGCCATCGCTTCCATCATGCTTCTTGGCGGACCTGAAGTACAAGCTGCATCTGCTGATAACGGAGCCGCTATGGCAACAGGCCTTGGTTACATTGCGGCCGCATTGGTTACCGGTTTATCCTGTGTCGGCGGCGGTATCGCCGTAGCAAGCGCCGCAAGCGCTGCCCTCGGTGCAATCAGCGAAGATTCCAGCGTACTTGGTAAGTCCCTGATCTTCGTAGGACTTGCAGAAGGTGTTTGTCTGTACGGACTGATCATCTCCTTCATGATCCTCGGTAAATTGTAATATGAAAATGTATTTAATCAGTGATAATGTCGATACCTATACAGGAATGCGTCTTGCAGGCGTGGATGGTGTTGTCGTACATGAACGAGGCGAACTGAAGGAAGCGCTGGAAAAGGTTCTGAAAGACAAGACTGTCGGCATCGTTCTGCTTACGGAAAAGTTCGGACGGGAGTTCCCCGATATCCTGGACCAGTTCCGTCTGGAGAGAAAGCTGCCTCTGCTTGTAGAAATTCCTGACAGGCACGGAACCGGCCGTAAGAAAGACTTTATCACATCTTATGTAACCGAAGCTATCGGCGTTAAATTGTAGAAAGGAGGTCTCCCTCTTGACTCTGGAAGAAAAGATAGAACACTTACAGGCAGCCTCCATGGAGGAAGCGCGCGCGGAAGGCAATGCAATTATCGATAACTACCGCACAGCACTGGAAAAAGTATTGGAAGACCATAAAGAGGAGGCTATTCTGCAGTCTCAGACCCGTATCAAAGGCGAAATGGTCAATGCGAGACAGCAGTTGAATCAAGCTACCGCCAAGGCACAGCTGGAGCTGAAGCGGAAACAGGGAAAAATCCAGCAAACCTTAAAAGATAAAATATTTGAAGAAACCATGACGCTTGTTTCCGACTATATGAAGACGGAAGCATATGAGGATTTCCTTGTCAGATGCATCCGCAGGGCAGTGGATTTTGCCGATGGCGAGCAGATGACAATTTACATCAATCCGTCTGATGAACAAAAACAATCCGCCTTGGAAGAAGCTTCCGGCGCACAGGTGACTGTCAGCGCAGAGGACTTCATCGGCGGTGTCCGCGCCGTTATCCGCGGACGCAACATATTGATTGATAACTCATTTAAAACACAGCTGCGTAATGAATACGACAGATTTTTATTCTCGGGAGGTGGCGGCATTGCTTAAAACTGCGCAAATTTACGGAATCAACGGTCCCGTCATCTATTTGAAAGGCAATACCGGATTCCGTATGTCTGAAATGGTCTATGTAGGCCGCGAGAAACTGGTCGGAGAAGTCATTTCACTGGACAAGGACATGACCACCGTTCAGGTATACGAAGAAACTTCAGGACTGAAACCGGGCGAAACAGTCACTGCTACAGGAAATGCGGTATCTGTTACACTCGCACCCGGAATCCTGAACAACATTTTTGATGGAATCGAGCGCCCGTTGGAGCGGATTGCCGATAGCGGCGGCGCATTCATCACACGCGGCGTCAGTGTAGATTCGCTGGACATCAACAAGAGATGGTCTGCACACATGACTGTGTCCGTGGGCAGCTATCTGCACGGCGGCGATATCATCGCCGAAGTTCCGGAAACCCGTGCGATTATACACAAATGTATGGTTCCCCCGGATGTGGAAGGAACTGTTGTAAACGTTGTTCCCGATGGTGAATACACCATTCTGGAACCGCTTGTTACACTGGAATTAACCGACGGCACGAAAAAAGAGCTGCCAATGATGCAGCAGTGGCCAATCCGCAGCGCCCGTCCGACACACCACCGTTTTCCCGCTTCCATCCCGCTTGTGACCGGACAGCGTATCATCGATACGATGTTCCCCATTGCAAAAGGCGGTACGGCGGCGATTCCGGGAGGCTTCGGAACAGGTAAGACGATGACACAGCACCAGATTGCAAAATGGTCTGACGCCGACATCATCATTTACATCGGCTGCGGCGAGCGTGGAAATGAGATGACACAGGTTCTGGAAGAGTTCAGTGAACTGACCGACCCGAAGAGCGGAAACCCGCTGATGGACAGAACCACTTTGATAGCGAATACATCCAACATGCCGGTTGCTGCCCGTGAGGCATCCATCTACACCGGCCTGACACTTGCAGAATACTACCGCGACATGGGTTACGACGTTGCGATTATGGCAGATTCCACCTCCCGTTGGGCCGAGGCCTTACGTGAACTTTCCGGACGTCTGGAGGAAATGCCTGCCGAGGAAGGTTTCCCGGCATATCTGGCGTCCCGCCTGTCTGCGTTCTATGAGAGAGCGGGCATGATGCACAACTTAAACGGAACGGACGGTTCTGTATCCATTATCGGCGCAGTATCCCCGCAGGGCGGCGACTTCTCCGAGCCGGTTACACAGAACACCAAGCGTTTCGTGCGCTGCTTCTGGGGACTGGATAAGAGTCTGGCTTATTCCAGACATTTCCCGGCAATCCACTGGCTGACAAGCTACAGCGAGTATTTGGGAGACTTAGCTCCCTGGTATCAGGATCATGTATCCCCGAAGTTCGTAGATTACCGCAACCGTCTCATGGCGCTTCTGAATCAGGAAAGCAGCCTGCTTGAGATTGTAAAGCTGATTGGAAGCGACGTACTGCCGGACGATCAGAAGCTGATTCTGGAGATTGCCCGTGTAATCCGTCTGGGATTTTTGCAGCAGAACGCATTCCATAAGGATGATACCTGTGTTTCCATGGAGAAACAGTTCCTCATGATGGACACCATTTTATATCTGTACAAGCAGGCGCGTGCACTCGTGACAATGGGACACCCGATGTCCATACTCAAGTCCGAGAACATTTTCGAGAAAGTCATCGCCATCAAATATGATGTGCCGAACGACCGTCTGGAAATGTTTGCACAATATAAAAAAGACATTGACGAATTTTACCAGCGCGTGCTGGAAAAGAATGCATAAGGAGGGAATGATACCATGTCAATTGAATATTTAGGCTTAAGCAGTATCAACGGCCCTCTGATTGCGTTAGAGGGCGTTCAGGATGCGTTCTTTGATGAAATCGTAGAATTTGTCGTAGACGGCACAGAACGCAAAATAGGACGTATTGTAGAGGTTTATGAAGACAGAGCCGTCATTCAGGTATTTGAAGGCTCTGAGAATATGTCCCTTGTCAATACACATACAAAGCTGACCGGCCACCCGATGGAGATTGCGCTCTCCCCGGATATGCTGGGGCGTACTTTCAACGGTATCGGCCAGCCAATCGACGACCTTGGTCCGCTGACTTCCACATTAAAACGCGACGTCAACGGACTCCCGCTGAACCCAATCCGCCGCGAATATCCGCGTAACTACATCCGCACAGGTATTTCTGCAATTGACGGACTGACTACCTTGATTCGCGGACAGAAGCTCCCGATTTTCTCCGGAAACGGACTTCCCCACGATCAGCTGGCGGCACAGATTGTAAAGCAGGCTTCTCTGGGCGATAATTCCGGCGAACAGTTCGCCATCGTATTCGCCGCTATGGGCGTTAAGCATGATGTTGCAGAGTTCTTCCGCCGTACCTTCGAAGAAAGCGGCGTATCCGACCACGTTGCCATGTTCCTGAACCTGGCAAACGATCCGGTTGTAGAACGTCTGATCACACCAAAAGTAGCGCTGACTACCGCAGAGTATCTTGCTTTTGAACTGAATATGCACATCCTCGTTATCTTAACAGATATGACCTCCTTTGCCGAGGCCATGCGCGAGGTTTCCTCCTCTAAGGGAGAGATTCCCAGCCGTAAAGGTTTCCCCGGATATCTGTACAGTGAGCTTGCTACGATTTATGAGCGCGCCGGGATTGTGCAGGGCGTCAATGGATCCGTGACACAGCTTCCGATCCTGACGATGCCGAACGATGATATTACACATCCGATTCCGGACCTGACAGGATATATTACCGAAGGCCAGATTGTATTAGACCGGGCGCTTCACGGACAGTCCATTTACCCGCCAATCAATATCCTTCCATCCCTGTCGCGATTGATGAAGGACGGTATCGGCGCAGGATATACAAGAGAAGACCATCAAGATCTTGCCAACCAGCTCTTCGCCGCTTACGCAAAAGTCGGAGAAGCACGTAACCTTGCTTCCGTCATCGGTGAAGACGAGCTTTCTCCGATTGATAAGAAATATCTGGAATTCGGCAGGGACTTTGAAGCACGCTACATCGGTCAAGGACCAACAGAGAACCGCAGCATCGAAGAGACTTTGGACCTGGGATGGGAACTGTTGGGACTCCTTCCAAAGGAAGAACTGGATCGTGTGGACACGAAGATTTTGGAGAAATACTACAAGCCGACCGTAAAAGAAGACTGATTAAAGGAGGGATTCTATGGACCCGCGTACATTTCCCACAAAAGGAAATCTTATGCTCGCCAAAAACTCTCTGGTCCTTGCCAAACAGGGCTACGATTTGATGGACAAGAAGCGGAACATCCTGATTCGTGAGCTGATGGACTTAATCGAAGAAGCGCGCGACATTCAGGATGAAATTGATTCCACCTTTACCTATGCCTACTCATGCCTACAGCGGGCGAATATCGAACATGGAATCAACATGGTTTCCCAGATTGCCTATACCGTGCCGATTGAAAATTCAGTTACGATACAGACGCGGAGCATTATGGGAACTGAGATTCCCCACGTGAAGTACACTCCCGCAAATGAAATGCCGACATATTCTTTCAGTACGACACGGGAATCTATCGATGCCGCCACCAAGGCATTCCAGAAAGTTAAAGATTTGACGGTAAAGCTTTCCATGGTAGAAAATGCAGCCTACCGCCTGGCGGGCAATATCAAAAAGACACAGAAGCGCGCCAATGCACTTCAGAATATCACCATTCCGATGTACACAAATCTGGTGTATAATATCACAAACGCACTGGAGGAGAAGGAACGTGAGGAATTCACGAGGTTAAAGGTCATAAAAAAGATGAAGCAAAATGCATCCTGAAACCAAAGGGTATAAAAAGGAAACGCCAAAATGATTTTCATCATCGGGCGTTTTCCTTTTTTTCTTACAACAAATAAACTACAATTTTTTCACAAGACAGCTCTTCTTACAAAAACAGATACCATAACTGATCACATCCCTGTATCCCTCTTCCAGAATTCCTTCCTCATATCCCCGCTCTTCAATCTGTCTTAACGCTTCCTCACATCCCGCTTCCATCTGCGGAAAACGTTTCACATGCTTTAATTCCAGAATCACCGCAGGTTTACACTCATCATACGGTTTCAACACAATATCCGGTCTTCCGTTTCCGCTTTCCCGGTTGGAAAGTATCTTATAATCCTGTAACGGTCGGAGAAGTCCCAACAGGAATCCATGATAAAAATCCTCTTCACTGTCGTAATAACTGATACTTCCTGCTAACTGCCGCTTCACCATCTGCCCAAAAACATCCTCATCCCCAGATAAAACCGCCTGATACATCTCTGTAAAATCATGTTGTTTTATTCCATGTTCAAACCATTCCTGAATTGTATCCTGATAAATATACCGTATTTCCTCGTTTGGAATCTCCATCGTAAGATAAACCTTATTTACTTCAAACCTCTGGCTTACCGCTTTCAGATATCCGGTAAAAAACAGGAAATTCCACAGATTGTCCTGTGACTTGTGAATATCTCCATAAGTAATGTCCTCATGAATCTGCTTCTCAATAGTTCCACCCGCAATCAGGCTTTCTATCTCGTCCTTTACCCCTCTGTCCGCATTTTCCACCATCTCTTTAATAATGCTGTTAGAGGATGTATTAGACCAGTAAGGCTTTGGGAAATAAATATGCTGTGATGTTGCATCATCCACATAGTTAATGACACTCCAAGGGTTATAGACTTCTCTATCTCCAAACAAGTATCCGTCATACCACCGCCTTACTTCTTCCTTCTTTTCTGAAATCCCGTAATAGTCCAGCATCGCATCTACTTCGCCCTGCACAAAACCGAAATATTCTGCGTAATTATCATTTAGGATGGATATCACTTTCAGATTATTCAATCCGGTAAATATACTCTCTTTGCTGATTCTAAGACACCCCGTAATCACAGCAAATTCCAGACTTTCATTTGTCTTCAGCGCAGATTCAAACAGGGAACGGATAAACGTAATCATCTGTTCATAAAATCCTTCAAAATAAGAATTCTCCAGTGGAACATCATACTCATCCAGTAAAATAATCGTCTTCCTGCCATGATACCGTTCCAGACACTTTGACAAAAATGCAAGAGCCGCTGCATATTCTTCAACCTCCGCTGTCAGATTACAGATTTTCCGATACCGTTCCTTCGCAGTTTCATCCAGCGCATCTGTTTTCAGCATATAATCGTGCCGATCGAACTCCTCTTTTATCTGACCTTTCAGCATTCTGTACGCCATCTCGAATGTAGGCTGTTTTGCAGACTTCAGGGAAAGGAAGATTACCGGATACCGCCCGAGATGCCTTGTATACTCCTCGCCTGCATCCATAATCTTCATTCCGTCAAAATAGCGGCTGTTATCCTTTAACCGACCATTCTGATCCATCTCTGCCTCGAAAAATGTACGCAGCGTAGTCTGTAAGAGGGTTTTTCCAAAACGGCGCGGTCTTGTAAACAGGTTCACCTGTCCCCCCTTGTCTAAAAGTTCTTTGATTATCAATGTTTTATCTACGTAATAATAATCTTTTTCTATAAATTGTTTGTAAAATTCAATTCCTATCGGTATGCGTTTCTTTCTCAGCACTTACGGCACCTCCCCAATCTGCTCTATTCGTCTTTTATATTTATTATGACTTACTTCCCCTAAAATATCAAGTGAGGTGTACCGCATATCCCACTATAAAAACATCGCCAATCCATACGGACTGACGATATTTTAATTACTCATTCATTTGTTCCGGAGCCGATCCGTTATTTCCTGATGTTTCAGAATTTCATTCAGGAACGGCATTGCAGGAGCTGTTCCGTAACGTGTGACCGCAATTCCCGCAACAATACTTCCAAAACTAACCGCATCGAAAAAATCCATTCCGCATGATAAGGCCGCTGTAAATCCGCCCGAAAACGCATCTCCCGCCCCCGTTGTATCTACGGTCTTCCCGCAGTGCACGACGTCAAAATAGCGTCCGCTTTTTCCATCCATAGCATAACATCCTTTATCACCCATCTTGATTACGACTCTGGAAACACCCATATCAATCAATTTCCGAGCTGCAATATCGGCGCTTTTCTCATCTTTTACATGGATTCCTGTAATAATTACCAAAAAACTATTTTTCCGCACCATTTCCGTAAAAGGGAGGATGAGTTTCTATGAGTAAAAATTGAAAGTCACATATTTGTTGCAAAGAAAAGATTTGCTTCTGAAGATTGAGTGCCGTGCATCTGCCGACAGTGTCATCGTTCAGATTGAAATTTTATCCTGCGTAAAACATTAGGGCAATCAAGTTGAATTATACTAGAACTCAAATACGGCTACTCCATATGGCGGCAATGGATAATCGAAGGAATACGGCTGTCCATCACACTCACCCTTCTTAGCCCTGTAAACCATTGGTCTTTCCGCTCCGGTTCCTCCATATCTCGCATCGTCACTATTCAACACCAGCTTGTACTGCTTGCCCCTCGGCACTCCCACGCGGTAATCCGGACGCTCCATTGGAGTAAAATTACAGACAAACAGCAGATTCTTTTTCTTATCCTTAGAATGACGTGTAAAGCTGAAAATACTTCTGAACAAATCGTCCTTATTAATCCAGTTGAAGCCCTCCGGGTCTGTATCCATTTCATACATTGCCTTATTCTTCCTATACAGGTGAAGCAGATCCTGCATCCAATTTTGAATGAACTGGTGTGGTTTCTCCGCCAACAGATACCAGTCAAGCTCACGCTCCTCGCTCCACTCCCGGAGCTGTGCGAACTCCTGTCCCATGAACAACAGCTTCTTGCCCGGATGTCCCATCATAAATGCATAACCGGCCTTCAAGTTCGCAAATTTATCGAATCCAAGTCCCGGCATCTTATTCAGCATGGAACACTTCAGATGTACCACCTCATCATGTGAAAGTACCAGAATGTAATTCTCACTGTATGCATATTCCATGGAAAACGTCATCATATAATGCGCATTCTTGCGGAATAGCGGATCCAGTTTCATATATTCGGTAAAGTCATGCATCCAGCCCATATTCCATTTCAGACTGAATCCCAGACCGTCATCTTCCGGATTGCCCGTTACCTTCGGCCATGCCGTAGACTCCTCTGCAATCATCACGCTGCCCGGATTGCGTCCCAACACGACAGAATTCAAATGCTTGAAGAAATCAATTGCTTCCAGATTTTCGTTACTTCCGTATTTATTGGCAATCCACTGACCGTCCTGCTTGCCGTAATCCAGATACAGCATGGATGCGACCGCATCCACACGCAGCCCGTCCACATGATAATGCTCAATCCAGAATAACGCATTCCCAATGAGGAAGTTACGTACCTCCGGCTTAGCGAAGTCGAAAATCTTCGTACCCCAATCCGGATGCTCTCCCTTTCTCGGATCCGCATACTCAAAAGTCGGCGTGCCGTCAAAATCAGCCAGTCCGTGCGCATCCCGCGGAAAATGTGCCGGTACCCAGTCCAGAATGACACCGATTTTATTTTTGTGCAGATAGTCAATCATGTACGCAAAATCTTCCGGCGTACCATAACGGGATGTCGGCGCATAATACCCTGTCACCTGATATCCCCACGAGCCGTCATATGGATGCTCTGCCATACCCATCAATTCCACATGGGTATACCCCATCTTCTTTACATAATCCGTAATTGCAGCAGCAAATTCCCGATATGTGTAAAATCCTTCGTCCTCACGCCCCGGATGCCGCATCCACGATCCCAGATGCACCTCATAGACAGACATGGGATTCTCCTTGTTGTCCCACTCTTTACGCGCTTCCATCCATGCGCTGTCCGTCCACTTAAAATGCTCAATATCCGTCACACGAGAGGCTGTCCCCGGACGCAATTCCGCATAATTTGCAAATGGATCTGCCTTAAACAGACGCTTTCCCTGCTGCGTCTCAACGCAGAACTTATATAAATCTCCGTCCTTTACTCCAGGAATAAACTTTGTGTAGATTCCCAACGGCTTCTGACACTCCATATAATCCAGATCAAAGTCCCAATCGTTAAACTCTCCAATAACCGATACTCTCTTCGCATTCGGCGCCCATACGGCAAAATACACGCCCTTCACGCCATCTCGTGTAACTGCATGCGCCCCCAGCTTCTTATAAATCTCATAATGTGTTCCCTGCCCGAACAGATACTGGTCAAGTTCCCCAATCTCGTACGGCTGCAGTGTCTTCTTTGATACCTTCTTTGATACCTTCTTTAAGGTCTTCTCTTTTTTCATAAACATACCTCACCGCTCATTCATTATGTGTGGCCATAAGGGCAAAATACATTCCTTGTCCCACGCATTTTTACATATCTACATTATACTTGATATCGGTGGAAAATGAAAGAGCAAAAAAACAATCCTGTTTCCGCATTTTTACCACCAAAATATCAAAACAGGCAGAACTCACTTTTCTGTAAGTCCTGCCCGGATTTGTTTCTCTAGACATTAAAATCTTTCTCTGTCAAAATGATTCTGTCAGAGTCGTCGGTATTCTTACCAAATACTCTCTTCACCAATTTCTTTGCAGATACTTTCTGCGAATGCGCCATTGCCTCATCCATAATCTCTTTTACTTCTGCAATTGTTACCGCATGATCCTCTCTCTGAAGAGAATCAATCCGGCTGTACAGTGCCAGAATACTCATTTCATCAATACGATATCCGTTCTCCTGCGCATAAGTCTGACCAAATGTTACCAATTCGTCATTAATAAACACCGGCACTTCCAGACGGCTTGTGAATTTTCTTCTGAACTCTCTGTTAGAGCTTAACAACCTGTCAAGCGGCTTTCTCTGATCCTCCAGTACGATAAACAATTCCCCTGTATCCTGCTCCATCGCCTTATTCAGCCTTGAAACCGTTTTCTCATTCATCTTACCGGCTTTCTCGATAATCAAAGCTCCGCCGTACAATTTACCCACAATATCACTGATTTTCTTCTTATTCAGAGACTCACCTGTTACAATAGCTACCTTGCCTCTATGGATTTTTCTCTGTTTCTGGATTGCCTTCACAACATCAACTGCGAGAACTGTCTTTCCATTTCCCTTGTTACCAATAATCAGGAGATTCCCTGTACAGGATGTTCCCTGACGGTTTGTACAATTCTTATCCTGCTCCAGAACATCAACCAGTTGTTCGCTCATTCCCCGGACAGGTACAAAATAAGAAAACAGCTTCTTCTGCTCTTCCGTCAGCCCCGCACGGGTACCGATTCCGCTCTGCGTCTTCAAGTCATATCTTCCATGGACGACAAATCCCGTATCAGACATAGACAGTGCGTCAGAAATCTCATCCAATGGCAGCGGAGCTGTCTTTCCGGTTGCAATCAGCTTCGCTGTTTCCTTTCTGCTAAGCGGTGTTGTTGCAGATAATAAATCCATCTCTTCCTCATCATCATCCGGAATCTCACGATCGTCAGCTTCCTCTGTATACGCACGGGAACGGAACTCTTCTTCAAGGCTGCTCTCGATAGATACCTCATCTTCTAAATCAAGATCATACTCATCATCTTCTTCATAATCATCCATCTCATCGAACCCGTCAGCCTCATCACCGTATTCCTGTTCATACCCGTCTTTCAGCTCTTCGGCGTATTCTTCTCCATACTCGTCTATATGGTCTTCATCGTACTCCTCTTCAGCGCCTCCATCATGAAAGTCATCGAAATCTTCACCCTCATCATCAAATACTCCTGAAAACGCTCCTGCCTCTTCTTCATCTACAGCATCTTCTGCTCCCCATTCAAAGGCTTCCGCTGCTGCAAATCCTTCCGCTTCCTCGGACTCTTCTTCTGTATTAGGCTCTTCTTCTGTATTAGGCTCTTCGTCCGTCTCCTCCTGAGTAGGAATATTTCCTTCGATTTCATCAATCAGACGTTGGATGTCCGGCGATAAAATAGGTGTGCTATTTCTCTTATTCTCCATATTCTCCCCTTCTTCTTGCTCTACCACTGTATCAACTGAATCTTCTGCACCGTCCCTTTGAAGTGCTGCAGTCTTTTCTTCCTCAGATATTTCGCTTTTATCTTCCGGAAGTTCTTCAGTATACTCTTTTATAACTGTCTCAGGTTTTCCCTCAACGAACTCTTCCACAGTGTATTCTAATGCTTTCTCTTCAATGGACTCCTCTGCAGCTTCTTCAGCAGCTCCAGCTTCTCCCTCAACAAAGTCCTCTGACACTTCTTCCTCTTCCACGTACTCCTCGGCAGTCTCTTCTGACACTTCCTCTTCCTCTTCCTCTTCCACGTACTCCTCGGCAGTCTCTTCTGACACTTCCGCTTCCTCTTCCACGTACTCCTCGGCAGTTTCTTCTGACACTTCCGCTTCCTCTTCCACGTACTCCTCGGCAGTCTCTTCTGACACCTCTGCTTCCTCTTCCACGTACTCCTCGGCAGTCTCTTCTGATACTTCTGCCTCCTCTTTAATGAATACCTCTGCTTCCGGCTCTCCCCAACCGTCCAAAATATCCATAAAGCTCATCTGTCCCTGAATCTGATCACCATCAAGTTCAGCCGGTTCCTTTTTCTTTGCAGATTCCTTATCTTCCTCTGCCCCATCATCTGTTTCTGGCTCTTCTTCCGGAAGCGGCTTTAGCTCCTCCAAATCCGGATCGACTTTAATAGCGTCTCTCCTCCTCACTTCCGCAACCTTTTCTGCAAATCCTAAATCTGCAACAGATTCAATCGCCTCAATCTTACTCTCCAGCTCCGTCAGATCCTCGTCCATTTCTTCCGCAGGTTCCGTCTGCTCTGGTACGTCATTTGTCTTAACCGAGATATTCAACAGACTTTTCAGTGCCTCGTCCAGCTTCATTGTATTGCCGATTTTTTTCTTGGCAGGCTGCTGCAAAGCCGGAGCAGCTGCTCCGCCTTCACTGTCAATATTGTCTGTCTTCGTCCCTTCTGTCTCATCAGAAGCCTGAACATCCGGCTTCTCAACTACCGTCTCCGACTTTTGATACTGGGTCAGATCCGGTATTTCTTCTGTTTCATTGGACACGGACATCTTTTCATATCTCCGGTCATATTTCTCCTGCTGCGACGGAGTCAGCGGTTTATACCGCATCTTCAATTCCATTGTCTGATATACATACTGACCGTCACTGAACCAAAGAATCAAATCGTCACATTCTTCCAGACACTCTCTTGTCATGCCGGCTTCTTGATACAGCTTTGCCAGTTCATATGCCCATTCTTCGATATATTCCGCTTTCTTAAAAGCCTCCAGTGCATGTATCTGTTGTTCAATCGGAGCCCTCTGAGCCCGCAGAATCCGATATTTTAAAATAAACTGGTTCGGATCCTTCGGAGCAAGCTCCATGAAGTCATCATAATAGTCTATCGCTTCATCAACATTTCCCGTCCTCAGTGCAAGTGTGCATAGACGGGAAATAATCTTACGGCTGCTCTCTGTCCGATTGTAAGCGGTGCGCAAAACCTCGTAACTCTTCTGATAATCTCTGTTCTTCTCATAAATCTCGCTGACCGTTCCCAGCATCGTCGAATTACGTACCCGTTTCCAGTCAATGGTATCCGCAATCTCTGCGGCTCTGTTGTATGCACCGTCGTTCATAAGCTCAAGCATCTGTTCCGTCTTCAACTTATACTCATACTTGTCCACTGCACTCACCTCATCAACTTCTTCTCTTTATAGTCTCTTTCTGTTAATCTCCATTTCAGTAATTCATATCTTATTGGGCATTGGCAGTCCAATAAGCATACCTTATCGGACGAAGTCCGACCGTCTCGCAGGGACATGCATTATAGGATTCCCTGTGGGTATACAAAATCACATATTCTTTCAATAGTTTACCATACTGAACCCAGATTGTCAAAAAAAGTACATCCCCGATTGACATCGGGAATGTACTTTTTATTTTTATTTAATTACTCTTTCGCTTTATTTATAAAATCGGAGGAATCTCGCGATTTAATTCCTGTAGACCTTACCTTTTATTGTGATATGTATAAATTACTTTACACTTATTCACCTGCATTCTCATGTAACCCTTGTCACAGAATTGATGTCTCGATGAATAATCATATATAGATGCATTTACAACAAAACCCTTACGGTACCATCACCATATTCTGAAGTATATCCTTAGGTTATTCCATCTATAATTGTTCAACCGCTGCAATATCGTTAACTATATACCCCAACACCTTACTAAATTATTCTTTCTATAACTCTTGTATACTTGCTTATGAGATAATATTCCTTGGATGTTTCTTTACACATCGTTGGAACTTTCATTGAATGTGGCAGCTATACTTCAATATGTCTGCGAATGTAAAATCTTAATTGATTATTTTTCATCCGGTCTCCCTTACTCTCCGACCTGCCAGCTTTCTCATTCTGACTTTACCGGATATTCTCTATCTCGTACAGGTAAAAGTCTCTACATCACAGGAACTTCCATTCACCGTACCACTGACATATTGAACTGAAAATATTGATATGCTGTCCATGGGACCTTTACCTCCTTTTCTTAATAATTCATATCCACTAAGGAGTGCTGTACTCCTTCCAAAATATCCTCCTAAAACATCTCACTTAAGATATCTTTTTTAAATGTGAAGAATGTATCTCTTCTGCTTTAGGATATTCCTTTTTGGATTGGTTTTATAATATCACAGCAGTTTTGAGTTGTCAACCTTTTTATTCAAAGTTTTAATATTAAATTTATAATTGTATGTTTTATCATAAATTTTCTGAAAATTTATATTCAAAGGCTTAATAATCACTTCTTTGAGCGATTCATGCTCCGCGTTCGAAATCTAACGCCGACTGTACATCTGTAATCAACAGTTCATCACTGCTAACAACCGCAACCTCTGTATTATTTTTCTTTATAACTTCTGTTTTCATTCTGTACCTCCTGCTATTCATACGGTACTGTAACGTTTTACATCCCTATTTTCAATAACGTATTATACGATTTCTTTTTTAAGAATCAATCTTCATTCTCTGCTAATAAATGACGGCATCAGTTATTTTTACTGATACCGCCATAGTGTTCAAATATTAATTTCTCTTCTTCATGCCGACCTGTCACAAATCAATCCATTACTTATACAAATGATCTTATGCGCTTATAAATGGTCTCTGTATCCAAACCATATTTCTTAATCAATTCTAATGCCGGACCGGACTCACCGAATGTATCATTGATTCCAATCTTCAGAACCTTTGTTGGAACCTGTTCGCTCAGCACATCACATACGGCGCTTCCGAGACCGCCGATGACAGAATGTTCTTCTACAGTCACAACCTTGCCCGTCTCTTTTGCCGCTGCCGCTATCAGCTCTTCATCTAACGGCTTGATCGTATGAATGTTGATTACTTTTGCATCAATACCGTCTGCTGCCAGCTTTTCAGCTGCTTCCAAACAATTTGCAACAGGCAGTCCGCTTGCGATGATCGTCACATCTTTTCCTTCCCGGAGCACGACCCCCTTGCCCAGTTCGAATTTATAATCTTCTCTGTCATTGATAACTGGCACTGCCAGTCTTCCAAAACGCAGATATACCGGTCCTTGATGTTCATATGCCGCTTTTACTGCCGCACGTGCTTCTACATCGTCAGACGGATTGATGACCACCATGCCCGGAATTGTCCTCATCAGGGCAATGTCTTCGTTACATTGATGGGTCGCACCATCTTCTCCTACAGAGATTCCCGCATGGGTCGCACCGATTTTTACATTCAGCTTCGGGTATCCGACAGAGTTGCGCACCTGTTCAAAAGCACGTCCTGCCGCAAACATAGCAAATGAACTCGCAAACGGTACCTTCCCTGCTGCAGCAAGTCCCGCTGCCACACCAATCATATTAGACTCTGCAATACCGCAGTCGATATGTCTCTCCGGAAATGCTTTCTTAAACACGCCTGTCTTAGTTGCTGCTGCGAGATCCGCATCCAAAACAACGACATCCTCATACTCTTTTCCGAGTTCAGCCAAAGCATTACCATAACTTTCTCTTGTTGCGATTTTCTTTACATCTGACATAATGCTTCACCTGCCTCTTCTAATTCTTTCATTGCCTCTGCATACTGCTCGTCATTCGGAGCTACGCCATGCCAGCTCACCTGATTTTCCATGAAAGACACGCCTTTACCTTTGACGGTCTTAGCAACGATTGCCGTCGGCATCCCCTTTGTCTCTCTTGCTTCTTTGAAAGCAGCTTCAATCTGATCAAAATCATTTCCATCAATGTTAATTACATGGAAATTGAATGCTTCAAACTTCTTATCAATCGGATATGGCGAGTTAACTTCTGTAATTGCTCCGTCAATCTGAAGATTGTTATTATCCACAATCACCACAAGATTGTCCAGCTTACGGAATCCCGCCAGCATAGCAGCCTCCCACACCTGACCTTCCTGAATCTCGCCGTCGCCTAACAGCGTATATACTCTGTAACCGGCGTCATCCAGCTTTCCGGCAATCGCCATGCCAACCGCCGCAGAGATTCCCTGGCCCAGAGAACCGGAAGACATATCTACGCCCGGAATATGCTTCATATCCGGATGCCCCTGCAAGTAAGAGCCTGTGTGGCGCAGTGTCGTCAAATCTTCTACCGGGAAAAATCCTCTGTTAGCCAGAGTGGAATACAGTCCCGGCGCAGTGTGTCCCTTAGACAGCACAAAACGGTCACGTCCTTTCTTCTTCGGCTCTGCCGGATCGATATTCATTTCTTCAAAATACAGATATGTGTAAATGTCTGCCGCAGACATAGAACCTCCCGGATGTCCGGATTTTGCGCTGTGCGTTGCGGTTACGATACCCTTGCGGACTTCATTCGCAGCCTTCATCAATTTTAATTTGTCCATGAGTTCCTCCTTTTTATTCACCGAACACAGCTCTGTAGTCAGCCTGGAATTTTGCGATTCCTGCATCGGTCAACGGATGATGTGTCATCTGCTCGATTACATTATATGGTACTGTTGCGATATCAGCGCCTGCCAGCGCACAGTCCGTTACATGAATCGGGTTACGCACACTTGCTGCAATAATCTCTGTCTCAATTCCGGCAACCTCAAAAATCTGAGCGATTTCTGCAATCAAATCTGTTCCCCGTACAGAAATATCGTCTAGCCTTCCAAGGAACGGGGATACATAGGCAGCTCCCGCTCTTGCTGCCAGAAGCGCCTGATTTGCTGTAAAAATCAGTGTTACATTTGTCTTGATTCCCTCGGCAGCCAATGTCTTACAGGCCTTCAGACCTTCTACTGTCATCGGAATCTTAACAACCATATTCGGGTGGATCTTAGCAATTTCACGGCCTTCTGCAATCATCCCTTCTGCATCAACAGTTGTTGCCTTGACCTCTCCACTGATTGGACCGTCAACAATGGATGCGATTTCTGCAATCACTTCTTCAAATACACGTCCTTCTTTTGCAATCAGAGACGGATTTGTTGTCACTCCGCAGATTACCCCCATGTCATTCGCTTTTTTGATGTCCTCTACTTTTGCTGTGTCGATAAAAAATTTCATAGCTTTTCTCCTTTTTATACATACGTTTTATCTTCTGCTTCTGATTATAATCAACAAAAATGCAACGGTCAATGGGTGTTAATATTATTAATAATTTCCTGTCGTTAATATTTTTAAATTATTAATATATCCAGCTCTCTTTTTTACTAAAACCTAGATCCCCCACCGCTATTGTTTTTCTGAATTCCGCATGTCATCCGCACTCTCTCCATTTTTTAAACGTATTGCCAACATCCTTTTCTTTTATTTATTATTAATAAAATATGATTTTCAGTTAATTTTACTTTTTTTCAGCACCTTGCTATTTTGTCAAGAGGCTCCTCTTCCCCACCCTTACCTTTGGACTGGAAGTTGTTCCACGCTTCACAATCCTGGGCTCATATTCTACATGATAAATACTGACCGGTTCCATATCTGCATATCTGCGGTCATGCGTCTTTATCTTCTTCATGATAATATCACAGGCATCCCTGCCCTTATATATGACAAAATGTTCAATTGTCGTCAATGACACTTTATGCATTTTTGCAAACAGTGTATTGTCGCACCCCATCACGGAGATATCTCCCGGCACTTTATACTTCGCATCATAAAGTGCATCCAATATCCCAAAGGCAATCATGTCATTAAGTCCCACAATCGCAGTCAGGTTATCATGCTCCTTAAGCAGCTCTTTCGTCAGGTCATATCCAATCCGATATTCCGAGTCAATTCCGGTTACATCTTCATCAATGGATTCATTCGCCGCTTTGATGACAACATGTTCCCCAAGTCCGGCTTCTTTGAATTCTTTTAAAAATCCCTCTACACGCTTGGACCGCTGTTTCTGTCTCACAGTCAGCGGGGGGGCGATATATGCCACGTCCCGGTGCCCCAAGTCCAGCAAATGACGCGCCATGATCCGGCCCAGCTTAGAATTATCCAGCTCCACCGCATCCACGTCCAGCCGTTCATTCTGGTTATTAATCACGGCAAAAGGTATCTTCTGTGACATTTCTTCTATCAACGGAAGAAAGCTTCTGGTCGGATTGCACATATAAATTGCGCCTTGCGGGTTCAGGGACGGAAGCATTTTCAGATATCGTTCCTCCAATTCCAGATTCCGCTGCGTGTTGCACACAAACAACCCGTATCCCTGTTCCTTCGCACGGGATTCAATTCCCTGCAGAAGCATGACATAATAAGGATTCGTCAGATTCGGGCAGAAAGCAACGAGCAGTTTTTCTTTTCTGATTTCCCGCCGGATGCGCCGCTTCGGCAGTTCATAGCCAAGCTCTTCGGCCGCGCGTTCCACTCTCTCAATCACTTCCTTAGAAAAGGACACATTATATTTTTTATTCAATACCATCGACACAGTTGCCTGTGAGACTTTTGCCCGTTCTGCAACATCAGAAGAGGTCACTTTATGTCTGCTCATGCCATTCCTCTTTTTATAATTCTGTACGCCCCTCCAGCGCACGTAGCAGCGTTACTTCATCAATATATTCCAAATCTCCGCCTACCGGCACCCCGCTGGCAATCCGGCTTACTTTGATCCCTGCCGGTTTAATCAGCTTACTGATATACATTGCCGTTGTCTCCCCTTCTAAACTGGAATTGGTAGCGATGATTACCTCGTCCACATCCCCCTGCAGACGTTCCATCAGCTCTTTCAGACGGATATCCCCAGGTCCTATTCCAACCATCGGGGAAATAGCTCCGTGAAGCACGTGATAAACCCCGTTATATTTGCCCGTTTTCTCATATGCCGCCAAATCTCTCGGCGTCTCCACCACCATAATCGTTTTCTGATCCCGCTCCGCATTCTTACAGATCGGGCATAGTTCTTGATCTGTAAGTGTACAGCACTGCGCGCAATAGCGCACGTTATTGCGTGCGTCCACCATCGTCTTCGCCAGATGTTCCACCTGCTCTTCCGGCATATTGATGACATGAAATGCCAGACGCTGGGCAGACTTTGTCCCAATCCCCGGCAGTCTTGAGAATTCCTCAATCAATCGGCTGATTTGATTACTATAGTACTCCATAATCGTAATTACCCTTTTCTCCTGTTTTAAGCCGGATAATACCCGGCTTAAAACATTCCTCCCATACCGCCTGTCAGCTTAGACATCGCGGCGCCGGACTCTTCCTCCACCTTACGAAGCGCCTCGTTGGCTGCTGCCATGATTAAATCTTCAAGCATCTCGATATCGTCCGGATCTACCACCTCTTCATTCAGCTTTACCTTCAGCACTTCACGTTTCCCGGATACCGTTATTTCTACAGCTCCGCCGCCTGCTGACGCAGTAAACTCCTTCGTTTCCATTTCCTTTGCTTGCTCTTCCATCTGACGCTGCATCTTCTGTGCCTGCTTCATCAAGTTTGCCATATTCCCCGGCATCCCTCCGCCCGGGAATCCTCCACGCTTTGCCATAATTATCCCTCCACTGTGATTTCCATATTAATAACGCCTTCCATATACCGTTCCAAATCTGCAAATGTATCCTCAAAACGACGTCCGTCCTCCAACTGACGTATTTCTACCTCGACTTTTTTACCGATCCGCTGTTCAATCAGATTCTCCAGCTCTTCTTTATGATCTTCTCTTCCTACGATAGACGCTCCCATCGCATCCGGCAGGACGACCATCAAACGATTATCCCCACCCAGACTCAGCCGGGCTTTCTTCAGATAGGTCCGGACCGGACCGGAAGTTTCATCCGCAATAGAACGGAAATTCTTCACCACTTCCTGTACATCCTCGGGAATCGCCAGAGGCAGTTCTGGTTTCTCCTGCGGTGCGTTATCCCTTCTTCCTGATTCTGCTCCGCCCGGATATCCAGAACCTCCTCCTGCTGGAGTTATAGCTGCCAAACCATTTTCTATCTTCTCTTCCACCGCACGGATCCGGTCCAGAATGGTGTCCTGCGCCACTTCCATTGCCGGAGTACATAATTTGATCAATGCCACCTCCAAAAGAACACGCTTCTGGACTGCATACTTCAACTGCCCGGACAGCTCCGAAAAAATGCGGATGTAACGCAGCAGCATATCAGTCTCAATCATCTGTGCCTCTTCAGAAAGCTGCGCCAGATTTTCACTGGATACATCGAGAACATCTTCTATACTATCAGACGTTTTGACCAAAAGCAAGTTCCGAAGATACCATGTGAAATCTGCCGTAAGCTGGGTCAGTTCCCGGCCCTGCATGACCAAGTCCTCCACCGTGTCCAATACCTTTGGCACATCACGGGCAATGATATTCCTCAATAACCGGCTGAACACGTCCGTATCCACAGCGCCCAGCACTTCCAGCACATTGTCGTATGTCAGTGTCTGTCCCAGATAAAATGCGATACACTGATCCAAGAGACTTAAAGCGTCCCGCATAGAACCGTCCGCAGCCTTGGCAATATAGCGAATTGCTTTTTCCTCCACATCAACCTGCTCTGCAGCCATCAGCTCTTTCATACGCTCTGAAATCGTGTCAATCGTTATACGCTTAAAATCATAATGCTGACACCGGGACAAAATCGTAATCGGAATCTTGTGTACTTCTGTCGTTGCCAGAATAAAGATGACATACTCCGGCGGCTCCTCCAATGTTTTAAGCAGCGCATTGAACGCTCCTATAGACAGCATATGCACCTCATCAATGATATACACTTTATATCTGCCTTCTGTCGGACGGTAAGTCACTTCCTCACGAATCTCACGGATGTTATCGACGCCGTTATTAGATGCCGCATCAATCTCGATTACATTCATAGACGTGCCCGCCGCAATAGATCTGCACATAGCACACTCTCCGCAAGGGCTTCCGTCCGCCGGATGTTCACAGTTGACTGCCTTGGCAAATATTTTTGCCACGGTCGTCTTCCCCGTCCCTCTTGTTCCACAGAACAGATAGGCATGGCCAATACGGTTCGCCTTGATCTGGTTCTGCAAAGTTGTAATGATATGATCCTGCCCTTTCACATCCTCAAATGCCGTCGGGCGGAACTTTCTATATAATGCCGTATATGACATGGACTATTCCCCTTACTTCCCGTTTTATTTTATGTAATCATCACACTTTCTTACGGACTTTACAGCAAGTGAAAAGCCCTGCGCTGAACTGTTACGACTTTTTTGCTTTATCTGCTTTCTTCGTCTTTCCATCTTTTTCCGCTGATTCTCCAAAACTGATTCCCAGCAGCTTCGCCTCTTTAATCAGGCTGCAGTCCGGATCTACATATTTCAGCTTGCCTGCCACGTCCTTAAGCGGCACCGCCATCGTCTCATTATTGAGCATTGCAACCATATATCCGTACTTCTCTGTTAGAATCAATTCGGCCGCCTTCGCTCCCACTCTGGAAGAAAATACCCTGTCATAAGGACACGGCGATCCGCCCCTCTGTGTATGTCCCGGAACGGTAATGCGTACCTCCTTGTCCGTCTTTGTCTGAATCTGTTCTGCCAATTCATATGCGATGGATGGATATTTTCTCTTTTCCAGCTTCTCTTTATATTCTTTCTTCTTCAGCTTCGCATCTTCCTTGGAAATTGCCCCTTCTGCTACTGCCAGAATAGTAAATGACTTGCCCGCCGCGCTCCGCTTCTGGATCACGTCTGCAATCACATCAATATCGTAAGGGATTTCCGGAAGCAGGATGATGTCCGCACCGCCAGCAATTCCCGCATGCAGTGTCACATGTCCTACCTTGTGCCCCATCACCTCTATAATAAACACGCGGCTGTGGGAAGTCGCCGTTGTATGGATCCGGTCAATGGTATCCGTTGCAATATCCACCGCACTCTGAAAACCAAACGTCATATCCGTTCCCCACAGGTCATTGTCAATTGTCTTAGGAAGTGTAATCACATTCAGCCCTTCCTCTCGAAGCAGGTTCGCTGTCTTATGCGTTCCATTTCCACCTAAAATCACCAGACAGTTCAGGCTCAGCTTATGATATGTATGCTTCATAGCCGCCACCTTATCCAGTCCGTTCTCGTCCGGCACACGCATCAGCTTAAACGGCTGTCTGGAAGTTCCAAGAATGGTACCTCCCCGAGTCAGGATTCCTGAAAAGTCTTTAGATGTCAGCATTTTAAAGTTGCCATATATCAGCCCCTTATATCCGTCCTCAAATCCAAAAATCTCCACATCATTACGTTTTGAGCAAACACCCTTCACTACACCGCGCATTGCCGCATTGAGTGCCTGACAGTCTCCGCCGCTTGTCAACATACCAATCCGCAACATCTCTTTCTCCTCCTGTTCCATCCACTTCAATTCTTTACACCCGGAAAATCCACGCAAAAGCAACCGTTCGCCTGACGGCTGTCTGTTACATGATTTCTGCCGGCCGCTTTGCTTCCATCATGTATTTTAACATATTTTCAAAAGGAATTAAACTGTTACATTACTATTCTGTCAGCTGCTTTATTATCTGCCAGATCCAGAACAGGCTGTACAGAATCATTCCCCCGTTGAGGATTACCGTCCTAAACCGCTGTCCTTTCATGATTATGACCTCTCCCGGCACACATTTCATTTTCTTAAAACTCAACCCCCAGCATATCACGCCGGCAGCTACCAATACAATGACAAATATCAGATACAGGATATAAACCATAATTTCCTGCGCATAGCTGGCAAACAGATACATCATTTCATCGATATCCCCGGACATATCCGCAAACTCGGCAAACGCTTCCGATTTCAGCATGAAAATCCCTGGTATAGACCCCATGAAGTTAATTGCCGCATGCAGTGTGATTGTATAAATCAGTTTTCCCGTCTTTACATAAATAAATGCAAAAAACATTCCCAGCGTAAATGCGTAAGCGAACTGATTCAGATTCCCATGGAACAATCCGAACATCAGACCCGACAATACGATAGCTGTCTTCTCGCCGTACTTTACCGTCCGGTCGGCAATCAGCTTGCGGAAAGTATATTCCTCCACAATGGGAGCACAGATGACCATCAGCACAAATGCCGTCAGCGGAGAAATCTCCGAAACAACCTCACCCATCAGATTCCTGACCGCATCGCCTTTGATTACACTAATGCTCTGTGTAATCACGACTCCGATGAGATTTGAAAGATACATCACCGCATAGCTCATTAAAAATGCAGCCACCCATTTCCCAATACCCATCTTATGCTTCTGGATCGCCGTTCCCGGAATCCGCCTGACCAAAGCCGCCAGAAACGGTATTGCAAGCAAATACATCGAAAGTGACGAGATGATCAGCACAGTATCATACCCCGTCATAATCTGAGGGAAAAATCTCTGCACAATCCATGTTGTCAGATATTGTACTGCGAATATAATCAAAGTCCCAAAAAAATAGGCAAAACCGATTCTGGAAAAATGTTTCTTTGTCTGTTTAGGCAGCTCATGGCTGTCCGGTCCCATCAGTCCCCCATTCTCGAAGTCTTCTTTCATCATAGTTTTTTCATAATCTTCCATGTCTGTCTCCTTTTAAAAATCTGTCGTACACCGTTTCATGATTTCACGGGCAATCTTATTGCCTTGCTGGATATCCTTTTCACCTTTCGGCACATGTGCAAGACCGTTCCCCTCCTTTTTCCAGAATCGACACCGCCTCCGCCATGTATGCATCCGAATTTTGTCATCTCCTTCTCTACTCCCTCCCATTATAATGTAAGTCTTTATTTTTTCCAATCCTTTTACTTGACTTTTTGTTATCGAGCAGGTTACTTTTCACGGGGCCGGGCACGCCGCTGCCCGGCATCCGAGCCAGTAAAACACCCCTTTCAGGCATCCGGGCCCTCGCCACAGGCGACTTTAAATGGACCGGATGCGTTACTATTTGCGGCCTCCCAGGCCGTGAATAGTAACATCGAGCAGTGTTTTCGTGTTACAGATGAACGTTGTTTTTGTTGATTCGTATATTTACGTTTGATACAATAAAGAAAAAAATGAATCATTGAAAAGGAGGTTTCCTTTATGACA
>ERZ808046.523-NODE-523-length-30917-cov-5.948119_pt1 | contig 30917 bp, 23 predicted proteins | sample MGYA00380196_ERZ808046 | MGnify/ENA primary metagenome ERZ808046 (study PRJEB31490, sample SAMN06133421) | mouse gut metagenome | isolation source: Z6_2 | host: mice | place: China: Chengdu | collected 2015-05 ...
ATTATCCATTACTTCTTTTAGTAATTGTTTCATCAAGAATAACACCTTTAGCATGGGAGCACAATAAGCTTTTAAAGACCCATTGTTATCCCAGCGTTGTAGGATTAAAACAGTAACGCCCGATCTTTCAGCTATTTCTTTTGGTTTTAATATCTACCTCACATTTTATCTTTCTTGTAGATATTACATCACATTTGATTATATTTTAATGCATTTTAACTAACAGTTATTTCCTCCGACGCTCTATGTTTTTTCTGATAAGTTACCACTGTTTGTCAAATGTTTGATCATGATCAATCCGCTTACATACCAACTAAAAGCGATCAGGACGGTGGCATTTGGCTTTTTTGAGCCACTACCTATTTTGGTGGATCTCTTGCTTACACTTGGAATGATGTATCTAGCACAACGAATTTTACGAAAGATCTCTTTACAATTATCAGTAAGATAAAAAAGATCTCTGAAATTTTCGGAGATCTTTTTTGCTTAATATTTAGCGTCATCTTGGTATCGATTGAAGTAGGCGAGTTTGATCTGCCCGTTATCGTCAACATCAAAGCGAGTAACTGAACCATTCTTGGGACTGACGGTGATGTCGATCTCAGGAGCAAAATGTGAAGTCAGGCTACGGATCAAAGTTGAATGCGCGACAAGCAAGATCTTATCGCCATCGTTTGCGATCTGATCGAGATATGCAAATCCACGGTCTAAGCGTTGCCAGTATTCGGCATTGTTTTCTGCATCATGGAAAGGATCGGCTTCCTTGGTAAAATCACGTGCTTTTTCGATCGAGTATTTGGTGATAATATCGTTAAAAGTTCGACACCCGTGATCGGCTCCGATCATCAGCCAAGCCTGACTGGTATCACTGCCTTCAAAGTAACCAAAATTTTGCTCGCGAAAATCAGGCAAAGCTGTAGGGGTCAGCTCTTCAGCACTAGCAACATTTTCTTCTAGGATATAGCGACATGTCCGCGTGGCGCGATTCGTGTCGCTGTGAAAAGCATGCGCAAAGTTTAAGTGTGCTAGTCTTTTACCAGCTTGATGCCCATCTTCGATCCCTTTTGGAGTCAAAGGCGAATCACACCAACCTTGGATCTTGTTGTAACGGTTGAGATAGGTCTGTCCATGGCGGACAAAGTAGAGCGAGTATGCCATAAAAGTTTCCTCCCGTGACCAATATATTTGTTTCTATTATAGCATGAAAGCGGTTTTGTTGATTGGTGAAAAAATTTAGTTTTTTTTACTTGACTTGAAGTTAACTCCAAGTAATAAGATGAAGTAGTAAAGGGAGGGATTTTTATGGCAGATATGACGATCACAGAAGTTAGTCAAAAATATCAGATATCGGCTGACACATTGCGCTATTATGAGCGGATCGGGCTATTACCCCCGATCCCCCGGAAAAAGAACGGAAATCGTTATTTTTCAGAGGGAATGCAACATTTCTTGGAAATGGTGATCTGTTTGCGCCATTCAGGTGTAAGCGTGGAATCACTGGTAGAGTACGTAACTTTGATCCAGGCGGGGGATACGACTTTAGAAGCTAGACAGGCATTATTAGAAGAACAGTTAGAGCTTTTACAAAAGAAACAGCATGATCTGCAACGTTCGATCGCTCGTTTAGAACATAAGATCTCACTATATAAGAGTGGGGAGATCAAAGAAGATAAAAGCTACTTTACAGACTATAAAATCATCGAGGATAAATGACAATGAAAACAATAATTTTAGTGTTTCACCCAGATTTAGCCCATTCACGTGTTAATAAGACTTTAGTAAATGCATTAGGACAAGAATTTGAAGTTCGTGATATGTATCAGCTTTATCCAGACTTTAAAATCGATGTAGCTACTGAAAAGCGTTATTTAGAGAGGGCTGAGCGGATCGTTTTACAGTTTCCGCTGTATTGGTACAGCTCCCCAGCGCTACTTAAGCAGTGGTTAGATGATGTTTTGGAATTTGGTTGGGCCTATGGTGTTGGCGGTAATGCATTGAAGCAAAAGGAATTATTGCTTGCAGTCTCACCTGGTGCTAGTAATTATGGTACTAAAAACGGAGTCGAATATACAGTGACTGAATTGTTGCGCCCATTTCAAGCGACGAGCCAATTGATCCAAATGAAGTATTTGAAACCTTTTGTTACATTGGGCGCTTCGAGTATCAGTGATGAGAAGTTGCAAGCTCAGGCGAAAAAATACAGCAAATATTTACAAACGGAAGATCTGCCACTTTTAGGCGAATCTAAATAGAGGTGAAAAAGATGGGTTTAACGGTCAATATTTACTATACAGGTATTGGCGAAATTGCCAAAAAATTTGTAACGGAGATGGAAACAAGTGGCTTAGCTGATAAGATCAGGGCTCAAGATGGCAATGAACGCTATGAGTACTTCTTATCCTATAAAGATCCTCAAACAGTTTTGTTGATCGATCAATGGCAAGACCAAGCTGCCCTCGACAGACACCATGCTTCAGAAATGATGCGACAAATCGCTAAATTGCGTGAAAAATATGATCTTCATATGCAAGTCAAAAGATATATTTTGGATCGATCAGATGCTAAAGATGCTGATTATATTCGCAAATAGCATAAAAAAGCTCTTGATAGAAATTTCGTTTAGCTGGCTGAAGGGGCTTAGGAGAAAAAATAGGTTGAAAAATTACGTTTAAAGTGTTGATTTTTCAACCTGTTTTTTAATTTGGAAATTTAATGTCGTTATTTGAATCTTAGATTTTTGAGTTGAGTGTTGTTTAGTTTTCTAAATTTAGACGGGCAATGTCCCATATTCTTTGAAAAAGTTTTTGAAAACAAAAACTCATCTTTATACCCAACTTTTTGGGCAATTTCTTTGATAGTATTATCTGAGTTTAAAAGTAGATCTACTGCGACTCTGATGCGATGATCAGTTATGATCTTCTTTGGACTGGAGTTAAATGTAGAGATACATAATTTATATAACTGACTGTAACTTATATTAAAATACTTGGCTATCGTTAAAGGAGAAATGCTATCCATATAGTGTTTATTTATGTAGTCAATAATATTGATCTGAGTCGGTTTATTTGTGGTCAACGAAGGTAGCAAAAAAATCTTTTTGATGTGGTATAAAAACTGGTAAAGAGTTGCTGTATTCCGCAGTTCTTTCAATGTTTCAGGTTCATCGATCAGTTCCTTGTTTTTTAAGACTATCTCTGAAATGATCTCTTTTAAGGCATCTTGCATAGCAAAAGGCGTTTTGACCATGTTTTTATTCAATAATGTTGTTTCTTCTAAAAATTCAGTCACTTTATCGCCCTGAAGACCTATCCAAATAACAGTCCAAGGCTCTGCTTTATCCGAATAATATTTTACCTTTTGGCCTTGGAAAAAGAAGAAAATATCATTTTTTTCTAATTTGAAATGTTGCCCAGCTATTTCTAAAATTCCCTTACCGGATAGTACATAATGGATTACCCATTTTTGTTGAACGGTGTAATTACGAATCGAAGAATTTGCTTGGTAGCTCTCACATCCACATTGTGAAAGATAGATCGGAGCTGTTATCGAGCGATCATGGTACCAAAAATCATCCATTGCTATCATCCCTTAAAAAATTTATGAAGAAAATTCCATGTTTTGGATATAAAATATCATGTTCAAAATATTAAAGCAAATAATATAATCTATTTTGGATAGCGCTTCCAATATTCTTTTTGAAAGTGGTGGACATGAATGAGTGAAAAAATAATGGATGCAATTCAAAATAAAATTTTGCCAATTGCTACTAAAATTGGTAATCAGCGTTTTTTAGTCGCACTTAGAGATTCCTTTATAGGTACGATGCCAGTTGTAATGACGGGCTCGATCGCCTTGTTGCTCAATGCTTTTTTGGTCGATATTCCCGAACAGTTCAACTTACAAAAAATAACCTCAACATTTCAATGGTGGGTCGATGTCAATAACCTAGTTTTTAAAGGGAGTATATCAATAGTGGCATTATTATTTATTTACTGTTTGGGGGTAAATGTTGCCAAAATATATAAAGTGGATACTTTATCTGCTGGGTTAGTAGCTTTATCAGCTTTTATCATTTCCATAGGTGATTCGATCACGTCGACATATTCTGTGAAGAATAGTAAAAGAATTGATCTATCAACGCTATTTAGTGGGCTTGATGGGATAAAAGTTACTGGTCATAAGCTAAATGTGACCATTTCTGGTGTATTACCTGGAACGCAGATCAATTCAAATGGCTACTTTACAGCTATAATCATCGGTTTTCTTTCTGCGATCATTTTTTGTAAATTAATGAAGAAAAATTGGACGATAAAATTGCCAGATACAGTCCCACCAGCGATCGCTAAACCTTTTTTATCAATAATTCCAGCTTTAGTTTCACTGTACGTAGTGGCTATTTTTACTTTTGCTTTCAGTGAAATGACCAATTCATTGATCATTGATTGGATATATAAAGTATTACAGACACCATTGTTAGGTCTATCACAGAGCTTTTTTGTTGTTATATTGATAGCAGTGTTGACACAATTTTTCTGGTTTTTTGGAATCCATGGTGGCAACGTTATGGCACCTATCATGGAAGGTGTATTTGGGGTAGCTTTGTTAGCTAACTTGGAAGCCTATCAAAAACATGAGGCTATTCCCTATCTTTGGACAAGTGTATCTTATGGCTCTTTTGTTTGGTATGCGACTTTAGGTCTGTTGCTTGCTATTTTTTTGATATCACAAAATGATCATTATAAAGAAGTAGCTAAGTTAGGTATCGTCCCAGCCCTGTTTAACATCGGTGAACCTGTAATGTATGGTTTGCCCACAGTGCTAAATCCGATACTATTCATCCCATTTTTGTTATGTCCAGCAGTCATGTCAGGGGTGGCATATTTAGCAACGTATCTTGGCTTAGTAGCACCGGTGACGCAAAATGTAACTTGGGTCATGCCACCAGTTTTATATGGCTTGTTTTCAACTGGTTTTGATTGGCGGGCACTCATACTATCAGTGATCAACCTCGGCTTGGCGGTCCTGATCTATTTGCCGTTTGTCAAGATGGCTAACAAAGAGTATATTTCATGACAAAAATATTTGAAAGAAGAAGTTGATATGCAAACATTTGAGATAAAAGAAGAATTTTTGTTAGATGGAAAACCGATAAAACTGATCAGTGGTGCAGTCCACTATTTTCGGATACCTCGGTCACAATGGAAAGATAGCTTATATAATTTAAAAGCGCTGGGTGCTAATACAGTCGAGACTTATATTCCTTGGAATATACACGAGCCTATGGAAAATGTCTACGATTTTGAGGGGATAAAAGATGTCGAGGCTTTTATTTTAATGGCACAAGAGTTAGGTTTAATGGTCATTTTGCGCCCAGCTGTATATATATGTGCCGAGTGGGAATTTGGGGGATTACCTGCTTGGCTGTTGAAAAAACAGTTACGCTTACGTTCAACAGATCCGGAATTTATGGAAAAAGTCCGTTCATATTACAGTATCTTATTACCTAAGTTGGTCCCACTTCAGATCACACACGGCGGTCCAGTTATCATGATGCAACTAGAAAATGAATACGGTTCGTATGGTATGGAAAAAGAATATCTGCGCCAAACAAAGCATCTGATGGAAGAATTTGGTATCAACGTCTCACTATTTACTGCCGATGGTGCATGGGAAGAAGTCTTAGATGCTGGAACTTTGATTGCAGATGATGTCTTTGTAACGGTAAATTTTGGTAGCCATGCTAAAGAAAATGTAGCAGTCATGAAAAAATTTATGGCAAGACATGATAAAAAATGGCCGATCATGTGTATGGAGTATTGGGATGGGTGGTTTGGTCGTTGGAAAGAGCCACTGATCAAACGTGATCCACAAGAGCTAGCAAATGAGATCAAAGAAATGTTAAAGTTGGGCTCTCTAAATCTCTATATGTTTCATGGCGGAACTAATTTTGGATTTTACAATGGATGCTCTGCGCGGGGAGAATTGGATCTACCACAAGTGACTAGTTATGATTATGATGCTTTGCTGACAGAATCAGGGGAACCGACTGAAAAATATTTTTATGTTCAAAAAGCTATAAAAGAGGTCTGTCCTGATGTCTGGCAGGCTAAACCATGTGGGAAACAATGCAAGGCATTAGGGAGCTATCCAGTAACGGGTAGTGTTTCACTCTTAGCGATAAAAGATCAGCTAATGACGCCTAAAAAAACGGCATATCCATTAACGATAGAAGAGCTAGGGGTAGGTTATGGCTATGTACTCTATTCGGTAGAGTTAAAAAATTATCATCATGAAAATAAGTTGAAGATCGTAGAGGCCAGTGATCGGATCCATGTATTTGCCGATGGCGAATTGAAAGCTATCCAGTACCATGAGACGCTTGGAAAAGAGATTTTGATCCAAGGAAAACCAAACAAGGACAGGATCAAACTAGATGTTTTGGTCGAAAACTTAGGACGGGTGAATTATGGTTTCAAATTGAATAGTCCGACTCAAAGTAAAGGAATACGTGGTGGGATCATGCAAGATATCCATTTTCATCAAGGGTATTGTCAATATGTAATAGATCTGTCAAAAGAACAGTTGCAAAAAATCGATTACACTGCTAAAAAAGATCCCAAACAACCTTCATTTTATCAGGTAAAACTGGATCTAGCTGAGATCGGCGATACTTTTATTGATTGTAGTAGTTATGGTAAGGGTGTCGTGGTCGTCAATGGGGTAAATTTAGGTCGTTATTGGAGTTGTGGCCCGCTCCACACACTTTATTGCCCCAAAGATTTTTTGAAAAAGGGTGTAAATGAGATCATAATTTTTGAAACAGAAGGTGTGGAGATCACAGAGCTCAAATTTTGTAAACATCCGCATACGAGTCACGGTAGTTCATTTTAAAAGTGACTATATAAAATGCTCACAGTAAAACATTCGTTGTTTTAACTGTGAGCATTTTTAGTTATTCATAATCATTTAACTTACTGATCTTTTTACGGATATCATTAACAACGTCTTTGTTAGCCGAGAACAATAAATGGTCACCGACTTGGATCTGGGTGTTACCATTGACCGGGATCGCTTTACGGTGCCTAAAGATCCGGCTGACCGTGATCTCTTTGATAAATGGTAATTTGCGTAATTCAAGCCCAGCAAATTTGGCGTTGCGGACGACGACTTCATATAAGCGTGAATCGCCGGTGATCAGATCAAGCGTTGATGGGGACTCGATGATCGCCCGCATCATGCCAACTGTGGTAGCAAAGGTCGTAAAGAACTCGACCCCTGCGTCAGACAGGCGTTTGTCCATTTCTGCCATGCTAGTTGGGTCACTATTTTGGATGCGAGTCAAGACACGGTCAACCCCGTATTCTTTAGCAGCTAAAGCCAAAGAATAGTTGATATCAACATCAGAGTGCCCTAAGACTAAGATGTCAGTGTCAAAGATCTGTTCTTTGATGAGGTCTTTTGGCTCAAGACTTTCAACTAAGTGCACATTGGAACGGTAATCGTAAGTTTGGTAATTTTTCTTCCAGTTAGTATACATCTGGATATCATACCAGTCTTCATTTAACTGTTCAGCGGTGTTGATCGTGACCAAGTTGACCCCGATGATCGTAACTTTGGTCTTTTTGAGATCTTCTGGTTCAGGTTTGTGCAGTTTATTAAAGACTAGCGGTCCTAAGATACAACTGACCACAGCGGCTAAGATGAAGGCCCCAGATTGTTCACTCGAGATGACTTTTAGATTCTGAGCAACAGTCAACGTCGCTAAGACTAGTGTGATCGTTGTTTGGGAAAGCATCGCCCCGGCTAAAGCATTGATCCGTTTGAAGCGTTGACGCAATCCCAAGTAAGCTGGGGCTTTTGCCAAGACATAAGCGGCAAAAAACAACGGGATCAAGATCAAAGTCTTAGGTGAAGCAAGGAGTTCAGGAATATTGATCTTAGCTCCTGTTAAAATGAAAAAGAACGGGATAAAAACACCATAGCCGATCGCATCGAGTTTTTCTTGGGTACTATGTGCTGGTTGGAGCAATTTGATCACGATCCCGGCGATAAAGGCTCCTAGGATATCTTCGGCACCAACAGATTCAGCTAAGACAACTAAGGTAGTAATGACTAACAACGCCAAGCGGATATCGATCTGAGTCGTAGATTTGTTGATCTTATCTAGGGATGTGAAAAAACTGCGGAAGCGTTTGAAGATCAGGGCTCCGACGATGAAAAGTAAGAAGATCAACCACGCACTTTCATCTTTACCTGAGACAAAAGAACTATAGACCGTCAAACAAAGCAAAGGTACGACTTCACCTAAGACAGCGATCAAAAGCAAGGTTTGTCCGAGTGGTTTATTTAGTAATTCATTTTCCTTTAAAACAGCGATCACGACCCCTAAAGCAACGGTCGAAAATAAGATCGCAGCTAAGATAAAGTTGCTAAATAGACCAAAAAATTTAAAGAGCAAGGCTAAGGCTAGTGCCATTAGTAAGCTTCCCCCATAGGCAACAGCAGCGACTTGAACGGGTGAAGTCGAGGGCGCATTGGCGGCTTTTTTGCGTGCCAGTGGGGTAAGTGGTCCGTTATTTTTCTTGAAAATAGAAAAGTCGATCTCCATCCCACTCAAGAAAAGTAAGAAGATGACCCCGTAATTTGAAAGAAAGCTTAAGATACCTTCAGTTTGCACGAGGTCAAAGCCACTTTTGCCAAGCACGATCCCAACGAGCACTTCAGCCACAGCAGTCGGTAAAACACTGATCTTAAAGCGCTGTAAGATCATTGGTGTGATAAAAGCAGCAAACGTAACTATCAGTACAGAAACTGACATGAAATTTCCTCCTTAGAAAACGTTTGTTCTATTATACACAATCATTTCTCTAAGTTCAAAAACACGACAAAGAAAATTAGATATGCTACAATAGAATATCGAAAATTTGTTTGTGCGGAGGGTAAATAATGGCTGAAAGTATTAAGCAACAAGAACAACAACGCATGGATCGGGTAGTCGCTCAGATCAAGAAAGCGCAAAAAAAGGCGCAAAAAAATATCGCTACTGCTAAAAGCGATACGCAAGCGATCCAAGATGATTTCAAGAATAATCTCCGTATCAAGACGGGAACTTATTCGGGGATGATGGAGACCGCTTTGACTGTGCGCCAACAACAACAACAATTAGCCGAACGAGAAAATAACAAAACGCAAGCCGCCAAACGTTTAGATGTGCTCGAAAAGATGGAGCAAAAGCCATATTTTGCCCGGGTCGACATCAAAGAACAAGGTGAACAAAAGCAAGAAAAGCTTTATATCGGGTTGGCTTCATTTTCTGATGAAAAAGATCGCTTTTTAGTCTATGACTGGCGGGCACCGATCTCAAGTGTTTACTATGATGGCGGACTAGGAAAAGTTGAGTACACGACACCTGTCGGCAAGCGTGAAGTCGAACTCGAATTAAAACGCCAATTCATGGTCGAAGACGGTAAGATCGTAACGTTATTTGATACGGATGAGACTGTGGGTGATCAGATGTTGTTAGAGGTTTTAGATGAAGGGTCCGATACGAAGATGAAAAGTATCGTGACGACCATTCAAAAAGAACAAAATAAGATCATCCGCGATACTGACTCAGAATTGTTATTTGTTCAAGGGGCAGCTGGTTCAGGTAAGACCTCAGCTGTTTTACAACGAGTAGCGTATCTATTGTATCGCTATCGGGGCAACCTCAATTCTGGTCAAGTAGTGCTTTTTTCACCAAACCAGTTGTTCAATGACTATATCGACCAAGTTTTACCTGAATTAGGGGAACAAAATATGGTGCAGATGACTTATCATCAATTCACCAATCGGCGTTTACCAAAAGTTCGAGTCGAAACACTCAAAGAACGTTTTGAAGAAGAAAACCAAGGTATCGACCAAAAGATCAAGGCGGTCAAGGATAGTTTGAAATTTTTCAAAGTTGCGACAGCTTACAGTAATTACCTTGAAAAAAATGGCATGCGTTTCAAAAACATCATGCACAATGGTGAAATTTTCTTCTCCAAAAAAGAAATCAGAGATATCTACTACAGCTTTAATGAAAATTATCATCTGGGAAATCGCTTGAGTGCGACTAAGGAAGCTTTGATCAAGCGGCTAAATTCTAAAGTTGCTCAAGCAGCAAAAACTGATGAAGTCCAAAAAGCGGTCCAAGATCTGTCACAACAGCAATTAAATGAGTTGTATGGCGATCGGCCGCGGAATTTTGAAAATGGCGATAAAGAACTGAATTTCTTAGCGCGCCAATATGTCATGCAAGACTATAAAAAGATCCAAGTGGCGATCATGAGAAATCGCTTCTTAAATATCAATGCGCAATATGTGCATTTCTTACGTAGTGTGCCAGAAATGCTAGAGCTAAGTGAGTTTGAGCTGACTAAAACAGCGTGGGAAGCAGGTATCGAAAAGACGATCAGCATGCTTAAACAGCGTCGTTTATCTTTGACCGATGTAACGCCATATCTTTACTTATATGATCGGATCACGGGTAAAAAGGGCGAACGTGATATCAAGCATGTCTTTATTGATGAGATCCAAGACTATACGGCCTTTCAATTAGCGTATCTCAAAGCTGAATTTCCACGGGCTAAATTTACGATGCTCGGCGATCTGAACCAAGCGATCTTTACAAAGGAAAATAGTCATACGCTTTTGAGCGAGCTTGGCACAATGTTTCCAAAAGAAAAGACAAAAGTCGTGCAGTTGACGACTTCATATCGGTCGACTCAACAGATCACGGACTTTACGAAGGAAGTTTTAGTCAATGGTGAAAAAGTGACGGCTTTTGAACGCAATGGGAAGAAACCAACGATCATTGTTGACCAAGATAAAGCCGCTTTAGTGAATGATGTTGTGGATATTTTAGCTAAAAATGATGCTGCTAAACAAACGACAGCGATCATCGGGAAGAGTTTAGCAGAATGTGAAGCGCTCTTTACCTTATTACAAGCCAAAGGTGTCCAAACGACTTTGATCCGGACGGAAAATCAACGTTTAGTTCCTGGAACTTTGATCGTACCTTCTTATTTAGCTAAGGGGCTTGAATTTGATGCAGTCATCATGTGGAATGCTGATCAAAAAAATTATCATGATGAAAGCGAACGGCAACTGGTCTACACGATCTGTTCACGGGCGATGCATCAACTGGATATCTTGGCACTAAAAGAGTTATCCCCATTATTTGAGACTGTGGATAAAAATTTATATCATTTGATCAAACGTTGAGTTAAAAGCGGTGTTTCGGAGTGAAGCACCGCCTTTTTTGACGGAGAGATGATTTCAAGTTTATAGATAAAATTAAAAACTGATAAAAATTTAATGATAAAAACATTGTCTTCTAGGAGGCGGGGTGATATTATTGACTTATTAAAGTCATATTGGGGGAGAATTTATGGGGAAAACAGGGGATTTTTCTAAAAAGCAACTGCATTTATCGCTTGGAAGCTATTTTATTGGGAATTTTAGCAGTGGGATATTTAACTTTATTTTAAGTCTTTATGTCTTAAAAGTGACAGATTCGAGCTTTTCATTTTCATTGATCTTGATGTTAGGGCCGTTAGCGACTATCTTAGGAAGTCCGCTAGTTGGACAGATGGTAGATAGATATCCACATAAGAATATCGCATTAGGGGCACAACTTAGCAGTATTTTGATCGTAAGTTTAAGTATGTTGTTATTTACAAGGTTTCAAACGCCTCTTGGTAGCGTGATCATTGCAGGTACCCTAGCCTTTTGGTTGACATTATGTGATGATTTTCAAACGATCGCATATAAAGCCTCTACCTTGAACTTAGTGGCTAAGGCTGATCATCAAAAGCTGATCGTAGGTGAACAAACGATCTCTGCTTTGATGATGTTAGTAGCTCCGATCTTAGGTGGTGTTTTATATCCGATATTTACACTGAGGCAGATAATGTTTTGCGAGATCGTTGGTGAAGCATTGGTCTTTTTTAGCTTGTTACGGTTAGATTTTAAGGCATTTGGAAGAGAAGCTAGGACCGATAAACAAGAAAATATAGTATCAGGTATCGTTGCTGGAATGGGATATATCAAAGAAGATCGGCTACTGAGAACGCTACTTATTTTTGGGGTAGTAGCGAATCTAGTCTTGACCGCAGTAGAGGTAGGTGATCCGATAGTTTTAGTCAAAGATCTTGGTGTAAGTGCACATACCTATGGGTGGATCATGTCTAGTTTAGCTTTGGGGATGATCGTTGGTTCTGTTTTGATGGGAAATGTCAAAGTAGCGCAAGGAAAATGTCGTTTTACGGCAAAAGTCTCATTTTTGATGGTCATTTCTTTGCTAGCTATGGCGACCGTCCTTTTGTATAAAAGCACTTTACTTGTGAGTACAGTCTTTACGGTGAGTTTATTTTTGCTAGGGCTAGCGATCTGTTTAGCAAATGTTCCTTATGCACTACACATGCGCACTGAAGTAGCTATGGAAAAACAAGGTCGTATCAATGCTACCTCTGCTGCAATATTAGAACTAGCTTCTCCGCTAGGGCTGTTTTTCTTTGGTACCTTATTTCAGTACTTGGCACCAGGAGCGATCTTCTTTTTGGCTAGCATAATTTTAGCTGGTGTTGGCTCATGGTTGTATGGTAATAAAAAGGAACACTGAGATCTTCAGCGTTCCTTTTTATCAACTTAAACTATCTAGTTTATTTTTTAGTAGTGGGGTGAGTTGCTCGACGAGTTGGCGATATGCCATCTCAGAGTAGTGTAGATCATCTGCTTGTAGTAGTTCTTTTGGATCTTTATCTTTGCAGAACTCAAACCAATCTAAAGCTGGGATCTTAAATTCATTGGCGACTGTCAAAGTCTCTTTAGCATATTGCTCCATCTTAGAAAGCGGGCGCAGATTGGCTCGTGTTGGGCCTGCGATCCCAGGTGTTACTAAAAGACATTTGTTAGGGCTGATGCAAGTCAGCATATAAGCTAAATTGTTGTGATAATTAGCCAAGAAGACCTCTTTACTGGAAACATCATTGGTGCCAAAGAAGATCACTACGATATCGGGGACTTCATTTAAGACATCCTCGCGCAGCCGTTTGCAGGCATTACGTGTTTGATCGCCGGGTAAACCACGGTTGATGAACTCAACATCAGGGAATTTATCCTCTAAAAGTCGGGTAAAGATAGGGCTAGGATGACCATCAACTACGCCTGCTGTTAAACTATCACCGAATAATACTACTTTAGTCATGTTTCCGCTTCCTTTATTGGTAAATTTATATAAAATCCGTGCTATAATTGTCTATTATAAGATAGAAAACGCTATACAAGGAAATAATACGCATGGAAAATCAAATAAATTACTATAAGATCTCACGCAAAGAGTGGAGTGGCTTTTATAAAGACCATATCACACCCTTGACTGAGGCTGAACTGCAAAAGATAAAATCGTTAAATGACCGTATTTCGACCGCAGATGTGGCTGATATTTACATGCCGTTGATCCATTTGCTCAAGATGTTTGTGACTACTCATCAAAAGCTCCAAGATGATCAGGCGAATTTTTTAGGGATACGCCCGCACAAAGTCCCCTTTATCTTAGGGATCGCGGGTTCGGTGGCAGTAGGTAAAAGTACGACGGCTCGTTTGTTAAAGACATTACTCAGCGAAGTTTATCCTGCTAAAAAAATTGAATTGATCACAACGGATGGCTTTTTATACTCCAATAAGGTGCTAAAGAAAAAAGGCTTGATGAATCGTAAGGGCTTTCCTGAAAGCTATGACATGGAGCGGTTGATCAGTTTCATCAATGATGTTAAAAATAATTTGCCCGCTAAGGCACCAGTCTATTCACATGAGGTCTACGATATCATTTCGGGTGAATATGAAGAGATCGCATCGCCTGATATTTTGATCGTTGAAGGGATCAACGTTTTGCAACTGCCAAGTAAGCAAAAGATCTATGTGAGTGATTTCTTTGATTTTTCTATTTATGTCGATGCTAAAGAAGAAGATATCAAGCAGTGGTATTTGGAACGCTTCGGGTTACTGTTAGATACCGCATTTAAAGATCCTAAGAATTATTACTATTCTTATACTTTAGGCGATCGTAAAAAAGCATTTGAGATGGCAGCTAAAGTCTGGGATGAGATCGATCACCCTAATCTGCACGATTATATCTTACCCACTAGAAATCGTGCCGACCTGATCATCGTTAAAGGGAAAAATCATTTGATAAATGAGTTGATGTTACGCAAATACTAGTACTGGTTCATTCGGATTCTAGCTAAAATTTAATTAAATTCATGGAAAATGTACGTGAAAAACGATTGACCCAGCTTAACTCAATGAGTACAATGTAAGATAATACATGCAAAAATTTTATGATGAGGTGAATATCTTGGCTAATGTTGACATGCAAGCTTTTGACAAGATCATTGTATTGGACTTTGGGAGCCAATATAACCAATTGATCACTCGTCGGATCCGTGAATTCGGGATCTATTCTGAATTATTATCACACAAGATCACGGCTGAAGAGATCAAACGAATGGCACCTAAGGGAATTATTTTCTCTGGTGGTCCAAACAGTGTCTACGATGAGGGAGCATTTAAAGTCGATCCTGAGATCTTTGATTTAGGGATCCCAGTACTTGGTATCTGCTATGGGATGCAACTTATGACGCAAGAACTTGGGGGCAAAGTCGAAGCTGCTGATAATAAAGAATACGGCAAAGCAGAGATCGCAGTAGCGGATGCTGATGCAGTGATGTTCAAAGATCTACCTAAGGAACAAACAGTATGGATGAGTCATGGTGACTTGGTGACAGAAGTTCCAGCTGGATTTGAAGTTACAGCAACAAGTGCAAACTGCCCAATTTCAGCAATGGCTAACACAGCCAAGAATTTCTATGCATTACAATTCCACCCCGAAGTACGCAACAGTGAATACGGTAATGATATCTTGCGTCATTTTGCGTTTGATATTTGTGGTGCGCGTGATAACTGGTCAATGGAAGACTTTATCGACATGCAGATCGCTAAGATCAGAGAACAAGTCGGTGATCGTAAAGTCTTGCTTGGTCTTTCTGGTGGGGTCGATTCTTCTGTTGTTGGGGTCTTGTTACACAAAGCGATCGGTGACCAGTTGACTTCGATCTTTGTTGATCATGGCTTGTTGCGTAAAGGTGAAGCTGAACAAGTTATGGAAAGCTTAGGTGGAAAATTTGGCTTAAACATCATTAAAGTTGATGCTAAAGAACGTTTTATGGATAAATTAGCTGGCGTTTCTGATCCGGAACAAAAGCGCAAGATCATCGGTAATGAATTTATTCGTGTCTTTGATGATGAAGCAACTAAACTCAAGGGTATCGATTTCTTAGCTCAGGGAACTCTTTATACTGACGTGATCGAATCAGGTACTGATACAGCTCAAACGATCAAATCCCACCATAACGTTGGTGGTTTGCCAGAAGATATGCAATTCGAATTGATCGAACCATTGAACACATTATTCAAAGATGAAGTCCGCGAATTAGGTGAAAAATTAGGCATGCCACACGAACTTGTTTGGCGTCAACCATTCCCAGGTCCAGGTCTTGGGATCCGTGTTATTGGTGAGATCACCGAAGAAAAATTACAGATCGTGCGTGATTCTGATCTCATCTTACGTGAAGAGATCGCAAAACACGGTCTCGATAAAGAGATCTGGCAATATTTCACAGTGTTACCAGGGATCCGTTCTGTGGGTGTGATGGGTGATGGTCGGACTTATGACTATACAGTCGGTATCCGTGCCGTGACTTCGATCGATGGGATGACGGCTGATTTTGCGAAGATCCCATGGGATGTATTACAAGAGATCTCAGTGCGGATCGTAAACGAAGTGGCTCACGTCAACCGCGTCGTCTATGACATCACTTCTAAGCCACCAGCAACGATCGAATGGGAGTAAAAGTTCGCAAAGCTATCTGAGATCTATTATTAAATGATCAGTTGATAGAAAAAATAAATAACTCTGTATTAAAAGTCCTTAGTTATGGATAGAGATCCATGACTAAGGACTTTTGTGTCTTTATTCTGATCTTTGGGTTAGCTTTTGATTTTAAAATTTAATATAAAACAATATATGATTTGTGCAGTCGAACCGACTATAAATCATCAACAAAATGTAGAAACAGAAAGTAAAACTGATGCTTTAAAACAAATGCACAGATGGTAAAGTTACTGAATGTACTAAAACAGGCACCTATACTTTATCAAGAATTGGGTAGTTATATCCTATCACCGATCCAAATAAAGATACACCAGTACCATATGAAAAGATAGTTCACCAGAGAAAAGCGAGTCAAACAAGAATACCATAAGAAGTTTTGACTTAAACTGATTATATACGACAAATACCGATCGCTTTAGGATCACCTGTTTATCAGAAAAAAGAAGATAAAGAATAGCGTAGCAGTGTTATAAAGAGTTTTATGAAGATAGCTTGAGCTTATTTGGGTGGTACTTTTTTTCTTATGGAGCTCAATAATTACATAGTGTTAGGTTTGCCTGTAGAGCCTATTTTCACGATAAATAATAAATTTATAAATATTTAATGTTTTATACAAACTACTAATTGTTGTATAAAATAATTTTTATAGAACAAAACGACAATTATGTGGTTTAAAGAGTTGTTTTGTCTTAATAAAAGTTTTATAACAAAGCTGAGCAGGATCGTATAGGGGGAGTATCTATAAAGGTAGGGAAAAATATGTTATCAAAAAACAATACAAATCTTTATTCAGCTAAATTAGCACCGAAACATCAGAAATTTGCGATCAAAAAGTTTACAGTTGGGGTGGCATCAGTCCTTATTGGGACAACATTTGCCTTCTATACTGCACCTAATGTTTTGGCCGATCTATCAGATGCCCAAAGTGATCCAGTAACGACTAAAGATCAAACCAATGCTTCAGCCTCAAAAGAGCAAGCATCACGAAAAGATGCGACATCTTCAGTAGATAAAACACCAGCAGAGCAAGCTCCTGTAGTTAAACAGCCTACTGAGCCAGAGCAAACTTCTCAAACTCCAAGTCAAGATGCTAGTCATGTAACTGATATGGCACAATTAAAAACTGCGCTAAATGACAGAAATGTAGCCGAGATCGTATTAGATAAGGATGTTACTAATGACACGGATAAATATGTAAATGTTGATCAGGCTAAAGTCGCGCGTAAAGTGACTGTTTGGGGTTCTAAAGTAGATGATAAGACAACGACGCTAAACTTAGGTGATCAATCACTATATTTTTACAATAAGACAGAAGATGCTGAACATAAGTGGGATCTGACATTTAAAAATCTAAATGTGACGACCAATGATCCCCATGGATATGGTGTTGTAAGTTTTCAAAATAATGGTAAAAATGCCAATGTTACCTTTGATAATGTCAAAGCAGGAGGCAATGGGGTCTTGGCCTATGCACCTAATGCAACGGTAAATTTGCATGATGTAAGTGTGACTCCAAGCTATGTTGAAAGTTCACCTACTGCCAATTTAACAGCCGATAAAGTTGATCTTAGTGGTAATGTTGACCTGAATGCTGAGGTAAATAATAGTTATACAGCAAAAAATATTGAGGCAGGTGGTCAAGTTACGGTTAAAAGTGGGTCTAATGTAGTTTTGACGACCACTAACTCCAATAGCAATCGGTTACAAAATTTGACAGCCGGTTCATTGAACGTTGAAAAAGGAGCTAAGTTAACGGTCAGATCAAAGACGACAGCTTCAAATGTCAAAGTCCCTTCATCTGCTTCTTGGAGCGGCCTAGTAGATAATTCAAGTGCAGTCTATGTGACGAAAGGAAATGCTAAAGTTGATGGTGAGTTGAAAGTTGAGCCGTTTACTAAAGATAAAAAGTCGACTAGTGTGGTCGGAGCTGTTGTTTTAGGGGCTTCTGGCAATGAGGAAAATAATCTTGTAGTGGGATCGACAGGTAAATTAGTTGTTGATGCGACACAAGCGCCTAATACCCGTGGCGTTTATTTTACGCATAATAATCATGATTTTGGCCTACAACCAGGAGGTCAAGCAATATTTAAGATGGGACATGGCGTTTCGAACGCTGTCTTTAATCCAGATAATCTGATCTTAAATGAAGGTTCTAAATTAGTTGTTGAGACTTATCAAGATAACAATGGGGTGACCAATGTAGGTTTTGATGATACTGGCGCAGGTGCTCATTCAGGTGTGATCACATTAAACTTAAATAGCAGCGATCATTCTAACAATTCTTATGTGACAGTTGGAAATATTCATGGAAATTTGACGGTTAAGCAAGATGCGCTTTTAAAAGTTGTACGTAAGGTAGATGAGACTAGTCAGCAAGCTGCAACGCCGGTATTATCTTTTGGGGGAACTGGAATAAATAATGGAACAAGTATATTAAATGTCGATCATGGTTCGGTAGTGCTAGAAGATGCGCTCCAAAAAGATAGTTTAGCACATTCCAATTTGAATTATTATTCATACTTAGGGATCAATAATAATGAACACTCACCGATATATCCATTGGGGATGGTATCGATGTGGGGAACAAGTTCGACCGATCGAGTGAATTTAGTGGCACCAAAGCTTTTTAAGATGGTGCGTACGGGTGAGCAAAAAGGGATGCTCTTTCGGTTAGAAGCTGAGGATAATAAAATAATGTTAACTACTGACGAAGGAAAAAGTGTACCAGTAAAATACGGAACTTTAGGCAATGTCAAATATAACAATGGTCTAGTTTCGCAGGCTAAAGATTATCGGTGGGATCTGACTCATTTGAAATCAGTCAATTGGTTTGGCGATTTCTCGATGAATTATCTCAATAAAAATCAAACAGGGACACCATTTGGCTTGTCTCCAACAGCAAGTGTCAGCTTCAAACAAGAAACGCCTCAAGCTGCTAAAGATGATTTCAATAACTATTTTAACTGGTGGAGTTCTACGAATTTAGAGCTTGGTACTGATCTCAATGGTTTTCATCCATTTTATAGACCTTTAGTAGTTTTACAAAATGAAGTCCAAAGTGAAAAAGTATCATACCCTGAGCATGAAAACCCTGGTGATGTGACTTATAAAGTAGGTGCAACAGATGGCGACTGGGTGAAAGTCGATGCAACAGGGACTTTATCAGTAACGCCAAATGCTACAACTAGTGTGGGGATGCATAATGTGCCGGTCGAAGTTAGTTTTGCTAGTGGTCAAAAAGTAGTCGTTTATGCCCCAGTAACAGTACTAGATAGCAATTCTAAAGCAGTATTTAATGGTGAAAATGTATTGCTTGGTGAGGGACGCCCTGTATTTACACATAAAGCCAGCAATAAAGCATTAGTTCCAGCTCCAATGCAAGCATTAAATAAATTAGTTGTTTATACTAAAGATCTAAAAACAGGGAAATATTTGCCAAGTGCAGTTTATCTTCCAGATAAAGCAGGCGAGTTTACTGATGAAGCTACAGGTAAGGCTTTAGTAGGTGTTAAAGTAACTTGGAAACAAGTACCGTCCCCTTTGGTTGCTCAAGATAGCTCTAATACAGGAACTGAATCACTGCCAGCAGTGGTCAATGTAGCAAATGATCTGGTCGATTTTCCAAAAGGAGGTCGTTTCCCTGATCTGGGTGAACTACCGGTAATGATGACAATGTATGGTGCTAGTGCTAAAAATGATGTCCAGGCAACTAGTGGGCTAGAGAAGACGTTACCTAATGCAAGTGAGGTTGTTCAAACTGAGGATCTTACACCAGCGCATCATGCTGAAGTTGCCAGTGTTACTTGGAAAACAAAACCTGAGTTAACGCGACCCGATCGCCAAGCTAAAGGGGTGGTCAGTGTTGATTTTGTTGATGGAACAACACTAAACGTTCCTGTTTTAGTGAATGTTGCTCCTAATATGGCTGAATCCAACACACCACAGGGGCAGGAACTGACTACTCCATTAAATCAAGTACCAGAAGCACAAAGGGGGATATCAAATACTTCTGAGCTACCTACAGACACAAAATATAGTTGGAAGGCTCCGTTAGATGTGACAATCCCAGGTACGCGTCAAGCTACAGTAGTGGTAACCTATCCAGATGGAAGCCAAGATGAAGTGCCAGTTAAAGTGGTAGTAAAAGCACCTGGAAAAGTGCCAACAGATGCTGAAAAATATACGCCACAAGGCCAAGAAGTAGAGACAGCCCAAGGTAAGGCCCCAGAAGCTCAGGCAGGAGTGTCCAATAAAGCTGATTTACCAACAGACACGAAGTATAGTTGGAAAGCACCATTAAACGTGGAAACTCCAGGAGAGCACGAAGGCACAGTGGTGGTGACGTATCCAGATGGCAGCCAAGATGAAGTGCCAGTTAAAGTGGTAGTAAAAGCACCTGAAAAAGTTCCAACAGATGCTGAAAAATATACGCCACAAAGTCAAGAAGTAACGACAGCTCAAGGAAAAACTCCAGAAGCTGAAAGCGTTGTGACAAATAAGTCAGATTTGCCAACAGGCACAAAGTACAGTTGGAAGGCACCGTTAGACGTAACAACCCCAGGAGAACACGAAGGAACAGTAGTGGTGACATATCCAGATGGCAGTCAAGACGAAGTACCAGTTAAAGTGATGGTAAAAGCCCCAACAGATGCTGAAAAATATACACCACAAGGCCAAGAAGTAGAGACAGATCAAGGCAAGGCTCTAGAAGCTCAAGCGGGAGTGTCCAATAAAGGCGACTTACCAACAGAAACAAAATATAGTTGGAAAGCACCGCTAGACGTAACAACACCAGGAGAGCACGAAGAAAAAGTAGTGGTGACGTATCCAGATGGCAGTCAAGACGAAGTGCCAGTTAAAGTGGTAGTAAAAGCACCTGAAAAATCCTTAACAGATGCTGATAAGTATACTCCACAAAGTCAGGAAGTAACGACAGAACAAGGAAAAACGCCAAAAGCTGAAAGCGTTGTGACAAATAAGTCAGATTTACCAACAGGCACAAAGTACAGCTGGAAAGCCCCATTAGACGTGACAACCCCAGGGTCTCATGCTGGTACGGTAGTGGTAACATACCCAGATGGCAGCCAAGACGAAGTACCAGTTAAAGTGGTAGTAAAAGCACCTGAAAAATCCTTAACAGATGCCGAAAAATACACGCCACAAGGTCAAGAAGTAGAGACAGCCCAAGGCAAGAACCCAGAAGCTGAAAGCGTTGTGACAAATAAAGCAGACTTACCAGCAGGCACGAAGTACAGTTGGAGAGCACCGCTAGACGTAATGACTCCAGGAGTGCACGAAGGAACAGTAGTGGTAACCTATCCAGATGGCAGCCAAGACGAAGTACCAGTCAAGGTAGTTGTGGATGGTGCAGGCACAACAGCTGATAAACGCAAAGAACAAACGCAAACTAAAGGTACCAACAAAAATGTCTTACCACAAACTGGCGAAAAGGACACGGTCGTTCAAGCTTGGTTCGGAGTACTTATCTCTTTACTAGCAGGTATGCTGGGAGCTAAAACTTTAAACAAGAAACATTTCCAAGATAAATAAAGCAATGATCGACAAAAAGCCGAGACTAGATATAGCTTATATGCTACTAGTCTCGGCTTTTTTGTTTAACCAGTGATGCCTTTGTGTAAAGTTACAGGCAAGATATATTCAGTGTCAGTTGGCTCATTATTTAAGCGTTGCTTGAGCACGGTGACGGCTGTTTGAGCGATCTGTTCGAGCGGTTGGACGACTGTAGTAAGCCCAGGTAAGATGTTTTGAATTATCTGAGTTCCATCGTAGCCGACGAGCAATAGGTCTTTAGGGACATGCAGGCCTTGCTCTAGTGCAACTTGCATGATCAGGGCAGCATCAACATCATTTGAGGCAAAAATAGCATCAAGATCGGGGTGATCTTTAAAGATCTGAGTAAAGATCTTTTTTTTCTCGATATAGGGGATATTAAAATCAACGGTTACTGTGATCGGCGTTAAACCATAAGCCTTCATCGTATCTTCATAAGCTAAACGGCGCCGCTTGGTAGGTGACTCTAATTCGATCGGACCATTTGTATGGATGATCTTTTTAGCTCCTTGGTTGATCAGATGTGTCGTAGCTAAGACGCCCCCGTTATAGTTGTCTGATTCGATCACAGGAATATCTTGATTCATATTACGGTCGATCGCAACAACTGGTAGGTGAGAGTAATTATATTCTTTGATTCCGCGATTATGGGTCCCAACGATCAAACCATCGACTTGTTTAGTCAGTAATTGGTTTAAATAGTGTGCTTCTTTTTTAGGATCATTCATCGAATTACCGATCAAAACTTTGAACCCCTCGTTATAAAGCCTTTTTTCAAGCTCGGCACTTAATTCACCAAAAAAAGGATTAGCGATCGTTGGGAAAAGAAGCCCAATGATGCGTGTTTGCTTTTTGTATAATTGACGTGCGACTACATTTGGCTGGTAGTTTAGCTCTTTTACGGCTTGATAAACACGGTCGATCGTTTCTTGGCTCAGATAGCCACGGTTATTTAGGACTCGTGAGACTGTCGTTTTAGATACATTGGCCAATTTGGCGACATCTTCTAATTTTGGGCGCATGCTGTCCCCTCCTTTGCGATCTATTTTAACAAACTTTTAGGCTCAGTGTTTATCAAAAGTGATCGCCTTACCTAAACGATAGAGCTGCATACCACATTTGGCTCTCGTATCTAGCCAGACTTCAGGTGTTTTCTCAAAATAAAAGCGTTCAGTAAAAACGGCTTCTCCATCATTGATAAAGATCTCAAGTGAGCTAGTATCGATAAAGAGTTGTAATTTGAGCTTACTTTTTGAAGTGATCGTAGCGTAGCGTTTATCTCCATTTTCAAGGATAAAAGTTTGCGTCTTTTGGTCAAAAGAAAGCTTTATTTGAGCACTTGTCTTGGGATCATTTAAGGTGAGACTAAAATCAGCAGAGTCAAGTGTTAGCTCGAGCTCGGCTTGTTTTTCACCTTCACAGAGCAAAGTTTTTTGCGTCAAATTTTTATCCCAGGTGGCAAGTTTGGCAGTTCGCAATTGACTTAGTTCTTTGATCGGACGCATGTAAAGTTTGTCATTCTTTAAAATTAATTCACGTGGTAAAGTCAAAGCTCCGGCCCAACCGTCAGCCTTTTCAGGAAAGTCACTTTCCCACATATCCATCCAACCAAAGACTAAGCGCCGGCCATCTGGGGCAAGCATCGTTTGAGTCGCATAAAAATCATGTCCGTGATCAAGTTCGGTGAATGATCCATGACTAAAGCTATTTTTTTGATAGTTATATTCTCCGACAAAATAACCTGTTTGGAATAAATTAAGGTATTTTTGCCCGTCAGCTTCGATTCCTTGCGGTGAAAGTAGTAAAACATCTTTACCTGCTAGTTCAAAAAAGTCGGGGCATTCCCACATATAGCCTTCAGTTGCTAGTGCCTTAGCTTTAGTGATCGCACCTAGGTATTGCCAGTCTTTTAGATCTTTGGAACGGTAAGTGATCACACGACCGTGCCCATCTTTACCTTGACTGCCTAGGATCATGTAGTAAAAGTCATCTTTTTGCCAAACTTTTGGATCGCGAAAATGGTGGGTGTTATCAGTTGGCGGCAAGGCAATGATCGGGTTATTTTCATATTTAGTAAAATTGATCCCATCAGTACTATAAGCAAGATCTTGCGTTTGCCAAAAGTGATCAGGATCACCATCATCATAGTAATGATGCCCCGTGTAGATAAGATATAAGACATCATCTTTAACGATCGCACTGCCAGAAAAGCAGCCATCTTCATCGGCTTTTGTATCTGGAGCGATCGCGATCGGTAAGCTTTCCCAATGGACTAGATCTTTACTTCGGGCATGGCCCCAATGCATTGGGCCCCAATCAGCTGAATAAGGGTGATATTGATAAAAGATGTGGTAGTATCCTTTGTAGTAACAAAAGCCATTTGGGTCATTGATCCAACCAGCAGGGGCACTGACATGGTAGCATAAACGGTAGCGGTCGTTAGTTAATTCGATCATTTTTTTCATAATATAAAAGTCTCCTTTATTATTTTTCTAAGGGTTGACCATTGACAAATTCGTTATCTTTTTTGATGATAAAGAAACCATAGATCCCAGTGAGCAATACGATCAAGGCAATGATCTTGAAAGTCATACTGTAGCCCATGTTATCGCGCAAGATCCCAAGCGGTGTCGATAAGATGACTTGTCCTACTTGAGCAGCGATCTGAAAACCGATCATATAAAGCGTTGCTGATAATTTGGTGTCAAAATGCAATGTGAAGTATCTAAAGATCGAGAGCACAAAGAGTGGAACTTCAAGCGAATGTAGCATCTTAACGCCAGAGATCACGATCGGATCAGTGATAAAGCCACAAAGTCCGATCCGTAAACACATGATCGCTGTTCCTAGTAAAAGGGTCTTTCTGACGCCGATCTTTTTCATGAGAAGTGGAACTAAGCCTAACATCAAAGCCTCGACGAAAACTTGGATACTGTTCAAAGTCCCATAAGTTTGTTGGCCAACAGCATTGGATGAAAAGAGACTAGTATAAAATTCAGGAAACATTTGTTGGTCAAAAACGTTATAAAAAGTCCAAGAAAACATCACAAAGAAGATGATCTGCCAGAGAACTTTGATCTTTAAGAGCCCCACCATGTCCTTTAACTTTGGCGTTGCATCGTCGCTTTTTAATTCATCGATCGCTTTTAAAGCAGCCCGTTCTTCTTTAGGGCGCCAGAATAAGAGATCTAACAGTAAGCAGATCCCGATAAGTGAACCGCCGATGAAGTTTAGCCGAGGATCTTTGACAAAGAGAAAGCCAGCAAGTAAGGCTGAGATCGCATATCCAAATGAGCCCCAAGCCCGTGCTTGACCATAAGCAAAACCAAAAACACGCGAAAAACGTTCAGTGGTTGCTTCTAAGACACCGACTGCCGAAAGATAAGCAGCCGATAAAAAGATCGCTCCGACCCAAGCACCTACGATAAAATGACTTTGAAGCAAAGGGGCATAAATAAAGATGAAAAAAGGAGCGGTCAAAGTTGCTAAAATAGCGTTAAAGATCAATAAATGCCGTTTGATAAATAATTTATCTTGGATCGTCCCGTAAAGAAACATCAAAACTAAACTAGCGATCGAATTGATCGAAAAGATCGTTCCGACAGCACTACCTGAGAGTCCTAGACCATTGTGCTCAGATGTTAACCACAATTGGAAAAAACTCCACCAAATACCCCATGAAGCAAAGAATAAGAGCATCGTAGTCGAACTTTGTAGATATGATGGATTTTTGAGTTCACGTAGTTTACGTTGTAAGTCCATAACTTTTTTCCCTCCAAATATTTTATTTGTGTTAACCGGTTGACATATCGTTGTTAGCGCTTTCTTGTATATTTAAGTTATACCATGCTATCTTTGTTTATGTCAACCGGTTAACATAAACTTAAAAAATAGAGCTACTGCAATGTGGTAGCTCTATCTTTGTTGCTTATTTGCTAAATACTGTTCTCTAGTGATGACCCAGATCTTGACATCAGTAGGGAAAAAATTATGTGTGATATAGTTTGGAAAGATCCCTACTGGACGCATTCCGATCTTTTCTAAGACCCGACCACTATTAGGATTTTTTGTTGCATGGACCGCATGGACTTGGGCTAAGTTGAGCTCATCAAAAGCCAAGGCTAACAAAGTACGAGCAGCTTCTGGGACGAGCCCTTGACCCCAAAAGTTACGGTTGATCACATAACCAAGCTCAGCACTAAATGCAGTCAGATCCATCAAGCTGATCGTCCCGATGAATTTATTTGTATCGCGATAGACGATGCCCCATTTACCCAAAGGAGCCGCCATAAAGTGTGTAGCGATCGCTTCTTTACTCTCATCTAAGGTCTGATGGGTGGGAAAGCTCACCCACTTAGTAACTTGCGGATCACTAGCATATTCATACATATCCTTGGCATCGGCGAGACACACTGGGCGTAAAACTAGCCTTTTTGTTTCGAGCTTAGCAGCTTTAGCAAATAAAAGTGGTTGTGGATTCATGAAATATCCCCCCAGTTGATCAAGGATCTTTTAAAATAATATTTGCGATCGTGTTCAGTGATCTGGCGTAAAACACGGCAAGGGACCCCTACAGCAACGACATTTGCCGGCAAGTCTTTAGTAACGACGCTACCAGCACCTACAACAGTATTATCGCCGATCGAAACACCGGGTAAAACGATCACCCCAGCGCCGAGCCAGCAATTTTTACCGATATGGATCGCTTGATTATATTGATAGTTTTGTTTTCTTAATTCAGGCAAGATCGGGTGCCCAGCAGTTGCTAGTGTCACATTAGGACCAAACATGGTGTGATCACCCACATAGATATGAGTATCATCAACAACGGTCAGATTGAAATTGGCATAGATGTGGTCACCAAAATAACAATGCTTACCGCCAAAATTAGCATGAAAAGGTGGTTCAAGGTAGCAATTAGGTCCGATCTTACCAAACATTTTTTGCAGCAAAGCTTGTCGTTTAGCCTGTTCACTAGGGCGGGTCTGGTTGAATTCATATAGCAGTTCTAAACATGCTGTCTGTTTAGCTACGAGTTCTTCATCAGTCGGTAAGTAAAGTTCGCCGGTGTGTAATTTTTCTTGCATTTTTTCACATCCTCAAAAAAATATTTTTTCAAATTATACGCTTTCATGTTAGGAAAAACAAGGAATTACAACATTGTTTTTAAAATTTTAATTAATTTTCTGATTGTGTTTTAATTTAGAGTGTGCTAAACTCTGACTATCAAATTTAAGTGAGGCGAAAAAAGATGAGTACTGTTACCAAACAAATGCAAAACAATAGCATTATTATTATTCGGATCATTTTGTAGGTGGTGCGGATAGTTTGGCCTGTCTGCATCACCGAGATGCAGACAGGAGCAGGCTCGACTTTTGGGCGTAGCGACTGTTTGACAACAATAGTCGCTACGCCTTTTTTGTGACTTAAATCAAAAAAGGGGGACAGAGCAGATATTAGAAGTACAGATCACATACTAAAGGGGAGGAATTGATCATGATGGAATCAGAATCGAAATTGTCAGAAACAGAAGTTGTTAGAAGTTCAGTCAAGACAGTGATCTTGGCTTCGATGATCGGAACAGCCGTTGAATTTTTTGATTTTTATGCGTATGGAACAGCTGCGGCAGCGTATTTCCCTAAAGTCTTTTTTCCACAGATGACGCCATTGCTGGCGACGGTCTTGAGTTTATTGACATTTGGGGTCGCCTTTGTAGCCCGGCCGGTAGGATCATTTTTATTTGGACACTTTGGGGATAGTTTGGGACGCAAGAAGACCTTGGTGCTATCCATGCTAGTGATGGGCGTCTCAACGATCGCGATCGGCTTTTTGCCAGGTTATAGCAGTGTCGGTGTCTTTGGAGCTTTGTTATTATGTGCTTGTCGTTTTGTGCAAGGTATCGGGCTTGGCGGAGAATGGTCAGGGGCGGTATTAGTTGCAACTGAAAATGCACCAGCTGATAAACGAGCTTTATATGGAGCCTTTCCTGAAGTTGGCGCTCCGATCGGCTTTTTCCTTTGTAACGGGCTGTTCTTTGTGCTTGAAAAAACGTTGAGCGCCCAACAGATGTTAGTCTTTGGCTGGCGGATCCCGTTTTTGGTCTCAGCTGTTTTAGTGGTGATCGGACTTTATGTGCGTCATCATCTGCAAGAGACACCATTATTCCAGCTGGCACAAGAAAATGATACGACAACTAAGACCCCATTGAAGGAATTATTTTCTGATTACTGGAAAGATATCGTCAAAGGAACATTTATCATGGGGGGAACATATGCGATGTTTTATACTTTGACGACATGGTCTTTAGCGTATGCGACGACAGCACTGGGCTTTAGTCATTCGGAGATGTTGTTATTTTTGATGGGAGCGATCGTTGAATTTGCGGTCTTGATCATGACGACTTCGATGTTTGCTGATAAGATCGGACGTAAGAAGGTATTGTTGACTGCAACTGTTGGATTAGTTGTTTTTTCGTTAGTCTTTCCGTATTTTTTAAGCGGTCAGCATAACGTTTTGGGAATGTTTTTATTTTTAGGTGTTGGTTTTGTCATCATGGGAACTTTATATGGACCGGTGGGAGCCGTGTTACCTGAACTTTTCCCGACCAAAGTTCGTTATTCAGGTGCGGGGATCACTTACAATCTAGCTGCAGTTGTGGGCGCTGCAGTAGCACCTTCAGTAACGACGTGGTTGATCGCCAGTTTTGGAGCACATGCAGCGGGACTTTATATGTTTGTCTTAGCGGTCGCCTCTGTTGTAGCTTGGTTGACGACTAAAGAGACAAAAGACGTCGACTATACTAAATAAAGTGTGAAAAAACGATCAGCTCTGTAAAAATAACGGTATCCTACTCATGGTGCCTAAATACATGTAAAAAAGTCGGAGGGCTTCTCTCCGGCTTTTTTGCGTGAAAAGAAAGTGGATTTCATGATATTGTTACTAAAAAAGCGAAAGGAATGCGATGGAGATGATGACTTTAGAGCAACAATTATCAAATTTAGCTAAAGAAGGTTGGGATAAGCGCAGTTTACGTTATTATCGGCAAAATTGTCGCCAACAAGCTAACGATACGCTAGCTTGTTGGCAAGAGATCCATCAAGTTGGGACGCCACTATATACCAAGATGTTAAAGCGCTCTTTGTTGCCAGTGCGCTTGAAGATTCAGTTAGTCTTGGATCATTTAGGAACATATGTAGATGAACATAACTTTTTACAACTTGCCCCGATGGCTAAATATCATATTTGGACTGATCTTGCACCATTAGCTGAATTTAATGTGTTTTTTAGAGCATTAGTCTTGCGCTTATATGGAAGAGCGCCTAAAAATAAGCAACCGTTAGCTCAAGAAAACTCTGATCTTGCTCGCCGGTTAAATCTTTTCCGGAGTTATCTCGATCGGCAAGCCATCAGTTATTTACGACAAACCTATCCTTTTTTGCCTAATGATTTTTGGCGTTTAGCAGTTTACGCTAAACAATGTGGCGTGGAGCTGGATTTTGAGACTGGGGCAAATTATCATAATCGTCACTTAGCTAAACAAATTGACTTTGTACCAGAAAATATGAAGGTGCAGTTGGCTAAAAACTCGAGCTACGGGTATTTTTCGCGGCTCAACGATGCCCGAATGGTGGAATTTATCATCAATATCGATACGCTAGAGTTTGTCAGTCAGTGGAACGTGATCAAGCAGGAAAAAACAGGGAAATTTTGTTCAGATCCTAAAAAATACCGGATCTCAGAATTGCGAGCTTTGGCAGATACTGAATCTTTTAATTATGGGATCCCACATGGAAAAGGGCGCGTGCCATGGCGCTATCGTTATTCGCATGGCAATCTTGATGGGGTCAATCCACTTGAATCTGATCTACGAAAGCAGGCGAAGAAATTTTGGCGTGCAGATAGTGATGCGAGAAAAGAGATGAATGGTTACGGCGATCTTATCAATAGTAATGGTATCGCTGACATTTTGTGTTGGCAAAATGTTTCACGTGAAAATCGCTTAGCACTATATCGTGACTACACCAGTTGGTTATATCAGACAAAACGATCATCTACGGGGATATTCCACTATTATGCTTTACATAGTAGCGGAGAAAATATATAATTGGGGCGTAGGGGGATGAGCTGATGAATAATTCACAACTGTTGAAAGGAACGTTGGAGGGCTGTGTCTTATTAGTGATCAGCCAACAAGAGTTTTATGGCTATGAATTAGTCACTAAGTTACAGCAATTAGGATTTTTGGATCTCAGTGCAGGGACAGTCTATCCTCTTTTGCAAAAATTAGAAAGGCAAGGCTATTTAAAAAGTCAGTTACGTGCTTCAAGTGAGGGACCAAGGCGAAAATACTATGACTTAACCACTAGTGGTCAAAGGCAGATCCAAAAATTTATTACCGATTGGCAACAGCTTACGGCGACCGTAACAGCGGTCATCGAACAGACAGGGGGAAGTAAAGATGGAGCCATTGAGCGAAAAAAATAACCAGCTGCGCGAAAAATTAACGCGTGAGAATCGAAAGTATTATGAAAATCTTTTGTTATATTTACGGATAAAAGGTAAAGATGAGCTAGTAACAGAAGCGGTATTGTTAGAGATCTTACAGGATATGCTCGAAGCGCAAGCAAACGGACGATCAGCGCAACAATATTTTGGTGCTGACCCTAAAGCAGCAGCAGATGAACTAGTAACTGAAATAAATGGTGCTAAGCAAGCAAACTTAAAAGAAAATTTGAGTCTGAACGTATTTATCTTTTGCTTGCTAACATTATTAGCGTTTACGCATACTGAGATCAATGTTATCGCATATATGATCGAGATAGTCGGGATGGTCATCTTACTCAATGTCACGCTTACTTTGCTAGCTATTGATGCTTTCAAGCGTGTTCCGTGGCAGAGCTATTTAGGCGTTGGGGTAGCATTTATGGTCTACGTAGGGGTATTGTTATTGAGTGACTACTTTACGCCAAAAACTTTGATCTATCCTCTTGGTCCCGCAACATTGTGGGGGATCGGGGCGTTATTTGTGATCTATCTGGTGCTATATTTTAAGTGGAACGATCACTTTAGTAGTGGGCTTTTCTACATTGGAGCCTTAGCTTTTGCGGCGACCTTGGTCCATCTACCACTCACAGGTAATATCTTTCAGACACTTTGGGGCCAAGTAAGTTTACTGGTGATGCTTGCACTGATCTTAACAGTCAAAGCATTCAAATTCAAAAAATAAATTTAATGACGCCTAGCCGGAAATCCCGTGACTTTAGTCATGGGATGGATAGGCCACTATTGAGCCCCTTTATGGGGCTTTTTGTTTGTTTCTGTATATTTTTGGTCATTGATATATTTCTCTACAACTTCTTTGCTCATATTG